>SPKZ01002619.1_pt1 | contig 62006 bp, 51 predicted proteins | sample 2456571 | NCBI WGS metagenome assembly SPKZ01 (sample SAMN11192286, study PRJNA482655) | marine metagenome | biome: ENVO:00000447; feature: ENVO:00000244|ENVO:00000211|ENVO:00000569|ENVO:00002023; material: ENVO:00002151; isolation source: ocean water from marine abyssalpelagic zone ...
TATTTGGTGCGGATGGGGGGACTTGAACCCCCACGCCCTAAAGCACAGCCCCCTCAAGGCTGCGTGTCTACCAATTTCACCACATCCGCTTAAACTTTGTTGACCTAGTTTGGTACGTCGTTATTATCTGATACCGGAATATCTTGATTAATAACTTTGTCTACCGCTTGAATAGCTGGGGCAGATAACGTCTCGAACTCGTCGGTTTGGTTAGCTCGGTCTGCGGTAATGTTACCTAAGATTAAGCTAATCAAGAAAAATAGTGTTGCTAAAACACCAGTGCTACGGGTAAGGAAGTTACCTGCGCCTGATGAGCCAAACAATGTACCAGAAGAACCGCCACCGAAAGATGCGCCCATATCGGCACCCTTACCTTGCTGGATTAAGACTAATCCGATGATAGCTAGGGCTACTAGTAAATAAATTACAATCAGTACTTCGTACATTAGTTAGTTCTCTATGCGTTTTTACAAATTGTCATAAATTTATCAGCAATTAAACTTGCTCCGCCAACTAAGGCTCCATTTATGTCATTTTGTTTAAATAATTCGGCAGCGTTTGTTTCATTAACACTACCACCATATAAAATTCTTACTCCAGCAGCGACTTCCTCATCATGTTTAGCCAGATGTTGGCGAATAAACTGATGAACTTCTTGAGCCATTGCTGGGGTTGCGCTTTTGCCTGTTCCAATTGCCCAAACAGGTTCATACGCAATAACACCGTTAGTAAACGCGGCAATAGAGCTTTGTTTAATAACCGCATCAATATCTTGTGCTATCACACCGAATGTTAGTTCTTGTTGACGCTGTTCGTCTGACTCACCCGTACATAATATAGGTGTTAAGCCAGCTTGCAAGGCAACATGATACTTATTTGCTACTAATTCAGGTGTTTCACCGTATAAGCTACGACGTTCTGAATGACCAACAATAACGAATTCACAACCTAAATCTAACAACATTGTTGTTGACACTTCACCAGTGAATGCGCCTTTTGGTTGCTCACTTACATTTTGAGCACCGACTTTTATCACGGATTTATTGGTTGCTACTTGATTCGTTAACGATTCAATGTATACGCTTGGAGGACATACAACAATATCCACATTGCTTACTTGCGATGATGAAAATGTTTTGCTGAATTCTTCAATTAATGCTTTATCACCGTTCATTTTCCAATTTGCGGCAATTAATGATCTTAACTTAGGCATTGATGTTCTCTCCAATAATGCGGGGCTGATATTAACTATTCTTTGGGATGGATACAAGCTAGATTGCTAAAAATAATGATATTTCTTACTGTTCGAGTTATTTTTAGCCACTTGAGCAATACGTCCATGTTTTTACTCTGTGGTTTGCTGCTTTTATTGACAGAGGCTCTTAACCACTTCGGCAATTTTTTCAGCATGAGATATGACGTCAGCTTGGTTAACACCTTCCACCATGACACGAATAACAGGCTCCGTACCAGACTTGCGCAGTAACACTCGACCATCATCGCCCATTCCTTGCTCGGCATCGACAACGGCCTGCAATACGCTAGGATCGTTAATAAGATCTCGACCGTTTTGATAACGAACATTGATCATCAATTGCGGCAGCAATGTCATTCCTTGGCGTAACTCGACTAAGTTTAAGCCTGACTTTTGTATAGCAGTTAATATTAACAGCGCGGCAACTATTCCATCGCCGGTCGTATTATGGTCAAGCGATATAATATGACCTGAGTTTTCACCACCGACTTTCCAACCTTTAGCAGCCAATACTTCCATCACATGACGATCACCAACATCAGCGCGCACAAATGGCACATTGAGTTCCTTGAGCGCTAATTCAAAGCCCAAGTTAGTCATTTTGGTACCAACAACACCGCCGCCTAATTTTCCGCTTTTGAGGGCTTCTGTCACAATAATATAAAGTGTTTCATCGCCATCTAGTGCATCACCATTGTGGTCAACGAGCATTAAACGATCACCGTCGCCATCTAGTGCTATGCCAAGATCAGCACCAACCTCAACAACCTTCTTTTGTAGGTTTGCTAAATCAGTAGCACCATAGCCATCGTTAATGTTTAAACCATTGGGCTCACAACCGATGGTAATCACTTCAGCACCTAGTTCAGAGAATACCGCCGGTGCAATATGGTAAGTCGCGCCATGTGCACAGTCCACGACTAATTTTAAACCGTGTAATGATAGTGAATTAGGGAAGTTGCTTTTACAAAATTCAATATAACGGCCCGCAGCATCGTCAATTCGAGTTGCTTTACCTAATAATTCCGACTCAACACAGCCCATTGGCTTCTCAAGCTCAGCTTCAATGGCCATTTCTAATTGATCATCCAACTTAGTACCATCGGCAGAGAAGAATTTGATCCCATTATCATAGTATGGATTATGTGACGCACTAATCACAATGCCGGCTTCAGCACGGAACGTACGCGTTAAATATGCAACGGCTGGTGTTGGCATCGGGCCTAATAAGGCAATATCTAAACCAGCAGCCGATAGACCAGCTTCTAAAGCAGACTCAAGCATATAGCCAGAAATTCGGGTGTCCTTACCGATGATCACTTTACGAGTACCTATTTTTGCTAATACTTTTCCTGCCGCATAGCCTAAACGCATCGCAAAAGCTGGGGTAATATGTCCCTCGCCTACTTTTCCTCTGACACCATCGGTTCCAAAATACTTTCGATTTGACATACTCATTCCTTTAAATTTTTCATTGTGTTGCTTGTAATACTTTAATGACGTCAACTGTTTCTTTGACATCATGTACTCTAATTATTTTTGCCCCTTGCTGGACACAAAGTATCGCTCCAGCAAGACTAGCAGCTAATCGCTGATTTGGTTCACGAGATAATAGATGATCGAACATACTTTTCCGTGATAAGCCTGCTAACACCGGATAACCAAGCTTACTAAATGATTTAAGATGCTTAATTAATTTAAAGTTATGCTCCATTGTCTTGCCAAAACCAAAACCAGGATCGAGTATAATGTGCGCTTGCTGAATGCCAGCTTGCAGACAAGCATTAATTCTTTGTTTAAAAAACTCATTAATTTGAACAATGATATCATCATATTCAGGAGAATTTTGCATCGAACTTGGCTTACCTTGCATATGCATTAAACACACCGGGACATTCAGCAGTGCCGCAGCAACCAATGCACCTGGCTCTTGGAGAGCTCTAACGTCATTGATCAAATCAGCTCCAGCGCTAACCGCGGCGGTCATCACCTTTGCTTTGCTGGTATCAATTGAGATCCAGCAATCAAAACGACTATTGATTGCTTCAATCATTGGCACAACCCGTTCCAACTCCTGTTCAATAGTCACCAATTGCGCCCCTGGCCGGGTCGATTCACCACCAATATCGATGATACTAGCGCCATCGTTAATCATGGACTCCACTTGCTTTAGCGCGTGGTCAAATTTTAAAAAGTGTCCACCATCAGAAAATGAGTCTGGTGTCACATTCAAAATGCCCATCACTTGTGGTGTAGTGAGATCTAGTGTTTTATCTTTACTTTTTATCATGGATAAAAAAAGCCTCAGATAAACCGAGGCTATTTCCTTAATCCAGTTAACTATTATGCACTCGGCGTATTAGTTTCCGGATCTTCATTAGTGGTAGAATCTGACTGCTCATCAACGGTTTCTTTGACAACAGCGGTACCTGAATCATTATCTGAATCATTTTTTGATTTAGTATCTTCAGTCGTCCAATTAGCTGGTGGGCGTGGTTCTTTACGCTCCATCAAATCATCGATTTGCAAGGCATCAATTGTTTCATATTTCATTAAACAATCAGTCATGGCATGAAGAATATCAATATTTTCTTCTAGCAATGTTTGTGCACGCTGATAGTTACGATCAATAAACGCTCGAATTTCAGAATCAATCGTACGTGTTGTTTCATCAGAAACGTGTTTATTCTTACCGATGCTACGTCCCAAGAAGACTTCGCCTTCTTCTTCTGCATATAGCAATGGCCCCAACTTTTCAGAAAAACCCCACTGTGTGACCATTTTACGGGCAATTTCAGTGGCTCGTTCAATATCATTAGATGCACCTGTACTAACCCGATCTTCACCATAAATTATCGACTCAGCAACACGACCACCATACAAGCTTGAGATCATACATTCTAAATGTAATTTACTGTGGCTCACTCGATCATGATCCGGCAGGTACATGGTGACACCCAAAGCGCGACCACGGGGAATAATACTCACTTTATAAACAGGATCATGGTCTGGCTCTAGACGACCGACAATTGCATGGCCCGCTTCATGGTAAGCAGTCATTTTCTTTTCTGACTCACGCATCACCATTGATTTACGCTCAGCGCCCATCATGATTTTGTCTTTAGCTTTTTCGAATTCGTCCATACTAACCACACGTTTTACACCACGGGCAGCAAATAGTGCAGCTTCGTTAACTAAGTTCGCTAAGTCAGCACCAGAGAACCCAGGGGTACCACGAGCAATAACACTCGCTTTAACGTCATCACCCAACGGTACTTTACGCATATGTACTTTTAGAATTTGTTCACGGCCACGAATGTCCGGCAAGCTGACAACAACTTGGCGATCGAAACGACCAGGACGCAATAAAGCGGGATCTAACACATCAGGTCTGTTGGTCGCAGCAATAACGATAATACCTTCATTACCCTCAAAACCATCCATTTCAACCAACATTTGGTTTAATGTTTGTTCACGTTCATCATTACCACCACCGACACCAGCACCACGTTGGCGACCAACGGCATCGATTTCATCGATAAAGATAATACATGGCGCAGATTTTTTAGCTTGTTCAAACATATCACGAACACGCGAAGCACCAACACCGACAAACATTTCAACAAAATCAGAACCTGATATCGTAAAGAAAGGTACCTTAGCTTCACCAGCAATGGCTTTAGCTAATAATGTTTTACCGGTACCTGGAGGGCCTACCAATAAGATCCCGGTAGGAATGCGACCACCTAGTTTTTGGAATTTAGTCGGTTCCTTTAAATAATCGACTAATTCTGCGACTTCTTCTTTAGCTTCATCACAACCAGCAACATCAGCAAATGAAGTATTGATTTGATCTTCACCCACTAAGCGCGCTTTGCTCTTACCAAATGACATCGCACCTTTACCGCCGCCATCTTGCATTTGGCGCATAAAGAAAATCCAGACACCAATCAATAAAATCATTGGGAACCAAGAAATTAAAATCGACATCAACATGCTAGATTCTTCAGGCGCATCTCGATCAACTTTCACGCCCTTTATAATAAGTTGATCTATCAACTTAGCGTCATACATCGGTAATATAGTGACAAATTTAGTGCCATCACGACGATCACCGTTTAAGGTAATTCCGTCTTCACTGACCATAATTTTTGCCACACTGCCCCGTTCAACCTCTTGAACAAAAGATGTGTAATCTAATTTGTTAGCAGCAACATTATCACCACCAAACCCCTGAAATACTGACATTAATACAACAGCTATTACTAACCACAATATTAAATTTTTAGCCATGTCACTCAATGTATGACCTCTTCTTATTGAAAATAATTAAAAAACTATCATAAGGTTACTATATTTTATAACCCCATTCTACTTATTATGCTTTATAACCCGTCGCAACGATATAAACTTCACGCGATCGATCTCGTGAAGAATCAGGTTTACGCGTCCGCACCACCTGAAACATCCCTCGAATCTCCTTCATGTAATCTTCATAACCACTACCCATAAAGACTTTAACTGCAAAACTGCCGTTTGGTGCTAACACATCACGACACATCGCCAACGCCAATTCGACTAAATACATCGCTTTAGGTTGGTCGATTGAACTACTACCACTAAAATTTGGCGCCATATCAGACAATACAACATCAACTTTGCTATCACCAACCCGGGCTAACAAAGCATTTAGTACAGATTCTTCTCTGAAATCACCTTGTAAAAAAGCCACCCCAGGAATCGCATCCATTGCTAATAAATCACAAGCAATCACCTGGCCTTTATCACCAACGGCTTTTGAGGCTAATTGAGACCAACCACCGGGGGCAGCCCCCAAATCAACCACGGTCATTCCAGATTTGATTAATTTATCTTTTTCTTGAATTTCTATTAGTTTAAACACCGCGCGCGAACGATATCCCAGTTTTTGTGCTAGTTGGACATAGTGATCGTTAAAATGTTCCTCAATCCAACGATTACTACTTTTTGATCGAGTTTTTCTTTCATGCTTCATTTAATTTACCCAAAATAAGCGATTTACAAATATTATGCGACTTAGCTAATAGAATTAAAAATGATATGGGGGTAAAATAGCGCCCTTTCAACCCTACTACAGTGAATTATTCAATCATGAAATTAAGCAATAAACAAAAGCAACACCTAAAAGGTCTAGCTCACTCTCTAAAACCAATCATTCAACTTGGCTCAAATGGTTTAACCGAGGGTGTTATCGCCGAAATCGAGAATGCATTAGCGCACCATGAATTAATTAAAGTTAAAGTAGCGACCAGTGACCGTGAGATGAAGAAATTGATCATCGAAGCTATTGTCCGTGAAACAGAAACGATTCAAGTGCAAACTATTGGTCATATCTTGGTTATTTATAAACCTAGCGACGCGCAAAAAATCCTTTTGCCACGCGGTTAATAAAAAAGGAGCCTAGGCTCCTTTAAAAAATTAATAACCAAAGTTAAATTAAATATATTCGACTTTGGTTATTTCAAACTCTTTATCACCGCCAGGTGTTTTTACCAATATTTCATCATCAAGATTTTTACCGATAAAAGCTCGGGCAATCGGTGAATTCACTGAGATTAGATTTTGTTTAATGTCTGCCTCATCATCACCAACAATTCGATAAGTCACTTCTGAATCATCGTTCAAATCGATTGCTGTTACTGTGGTACCAAAAATAACGCGCCCTTTGTTGGGTATTTTAGTAACATCGATAATTTGAGCATTAGACAACTTGCCTTCAATTTCTTGAATTCGTCCTTCACAAAAACCCTGTTCTTCACGGGCAGCGTGATATTCAGCATTTTCTTTTAAATCACCATGGTCTCTTGCTATCGCAATATCGTTCACAATTCTGGGGCGTAATTCAGTCTTGAGGTAATCTAACTCTTCCCGTAGTGCAATCGCACCTTGTCCGGTCATTGGTACTAAACTCATAATTTCTCTTTAACTCTTTAAAAATATTAAAGCCATTTTAAATCAGCATCCTCAAATTGGCAAACACAAAAAAGACGCTAGATTAAATTAGTCGCCTTTTTTATTGTAAAATTTGCTAATTTACAGCTCAGGTTAACTAACAGGAATATTAATCACCTTAGCAATGCTTGGAACACCATGACGGTTCATTGCAAACAAAAAGTAGTTTCCAGGAACAGCAACCGATGCCTGTACTGGTATTTCTATCTCATAAACACCATTTCCAACGTGCATTGCTAACAAAGGGATCCTGCGTTCATCATTGTTAACCGCATGAGTAGCTGCTGCTGTTCGCACTAGAACAAATTTATAGTCATCAGCACTATCCATTTCCACCCTGATAGTTTGCCCATGTATCGCGCTTGTCGGTGCTTGCTCAATCACCGGACGTGTCGCAGGTGTGCCATTATTATTTAACAAATATGGCGGGGTTAGTATTTCAGCGTCCGCGTGATTTGTTGCACAATCACCACATAAACCACCACCAGCAACGAACACTCGGCCATCTTTTTGTAACAAAGCAATACTGTGGTAGTTACGAGGAGTAAGCATATCGCCTAATTCAGTAAATAACTGAGTCTTTGGATCCCAAATTTCAGCTGTAAATACTGACGTTTGATCAGAGAATACGATGATATCTTGATGACCTCCAATCACCACCACCTCGCCAGAGGGTAATACGACACTATTATGAAATGCTCTCTCATGACTCATATCTGCAACACGTTCAACGGTTACGTTCCCTATGCCACCGTTAATATCAATAACATATGCGCGTTTAGAAGCGAGACCACTATTATAATTTCGTGCACCACCTAAGGTGAGGATTTTACCAATATCATACATAACGGCATTCCCGTTCATCGCATCATTGTCGTCTGCTCTTAGCTTTTCAGAAACGACAGCACCTTGATTTAATACATCAATCCAATTCATCATTTTAGAAGGCCCAGCTTGAAAAACTTGACCATTTGGTGCAGTAAACATCCAAATATGATTATCAGCGCGATAAACTCCTGCTGCATCATTGGTCATTAATTTATTAATTTTAGCCTGTGGTAATAGCTTCCACTCCCCTGTTGAAAAATCCCAAATCTCACCATTTTTGTAACCCATGCCACCACTCCACGAACCACCAACAGTAAAGACTGACCCATCACTTAATGGTGTCATTGCATGGTAGCCCCGAGGTAGAACCATATCTTGACCACGTTGCCATTGATTCGTTTCCGGATCATAAATGGTCGTGACTTCAGCATTGCTACCACCTGTGATCATGATTTTACCATCCGCTAACATCGCGGTACCGGGACAAAACATATCATGTTGAGTATTAATAACTAAACCTTCAGTAGTGGCACCGGTATCTGGATCAAATATTGTGGTATAAGTTTTACCATGTGAGCCACCAAAGTCCATTTTTCTCCAAGCGGCCCAACCCAGTATTTCACCACTAGGTAAATTAGCGGCGGCAGCAAATACCATCGGCATTTCATAGGGGCCTTGCCAAATAGACGGCACGGTTTGTCGCGATAATTCAGCATCAATACGCCATTTTGTTTTGGCTGAGTCATCACATTGTGTTTGAACGATTGGGGTATGATCTTGCAAATTACCTTCAGCAACGGCTAAACACATGCCAGAATGGACCGCTTTAATGGTGGTATTGTCTCCCTGACCTGCTATCTGCCAAATTTGAGCATAATCAGTATTGCAAACATCTTGAATAATCCATGCTTCAGGGCTTTGTGAATTCTCTTCAACCGTTAAGCATTTACCATTATGTTTAGTGTGAATAAAATATCCACCTTCGGTCGCTGAGAAACTAAACTCTTGACTAAATTCATTAGTACATGAATATTGATAAGCATTAGCACCATCATCACTTGAGCCCTGAGGTATATTGATACACTTACCCCCTAACTGTGTGGCAACAATCTTACCAAATCGAGGCTTACGCTGTAGAGTATTAGCTTCAATTTTCCATTGTTGATTACTAGCACCATGGCAAGGCCACTGTATTAGTTTTGCGCCCGAATAGGTACTACCACCATAAATATCTAGGCAATAACCACTATGCTGTAATTTCAATATTTTATATTCACCCTCACCGCTAATTCGCCATAATTGATTAGACTCATCACGACAACTCAAGGGAACTATTAATTTACCTGCATTTATTGATGAGTTTTCAACCCCTAGGCATTTACCCGAATCTTGCACTTTAAGTTGATAAGCATTGCCCTTATCAATTAATTTAAATTTCTCGTTTGGCTGACCATCACAAGTCACGGATTTGGCGCTACCTCGAATAACTTTCACACATTTGTCGGGCACTTTTTTTGAAGTAATTACGCCATAAAGTGGTTTTATTGTAGTAGGTTGGTAGGCATTAATTTTCCACTGCTGGTTAGTATCATCGTGACAAGTATATTGAATGATTTTAGCGCCGTTATTCCAACCTAACCCCCCTTCAACATCCATACATAAACCACTCAGCACGGACTTAATTCTCTGTTGATTAAATTGTCCTTCAATCGTCCACAGCTGATTCAATTCAATTGAACAACTTAATTGGATAATCCTCGCTAACGACGTCATCGAGGAGTCTTCAACGGCCAGACATTTACCTGAATGTTTTGCTTTAATAAGATAGCCTTGCCCAGTGTTAACAAAGCTGAATTTATCATTATTGTTATGTATACCACAGGTGTACTGAATAGCCTCCCCGCCATCATTAAGAGAACCATAGCGAATATTGAGACACTTAGCCTCTGATTGTTTTGAGACAATTGTTCCGTATTCTGGCAAAGAAACTGCTGTCGACGCATTCGCGTGACTTTGAATAAATATAGTTGCAAGGGATATAAATACAATGGGCTGGTAGATTCTAGTAAACACTATGGCTCTCTCTCTTTTATTGAATATCCTAGACCGAGTATAGACAAAGAAAGAGAGTTAGCTCATTGATTTTAAAAAATGGTACGTTGGTACTTTTTGAAAATTAAAACAAGCATAAATCACTAGAGCTATTTAACCTAACAACTGATCAGTTTTAGCCGCCATAATAAAATCATTGCGATGTAAGCCACCAATAGCATGAGTCCACCAGGTCACCGTCACTTTACCCCATTCTGTTAGGATCCCCGGATGATGAAATTCAGTCTCAGCTAACTCACCTAATTTATTGGTAAAAGCAAGGGCCAATTTGAAGTTTTTAAATTTATATTCTCGCTGTAATTGCATCACACCATCGACAGCGACAGGTACCCAATCTGGAATTTGTTTCATTAATGATGCCAGTTCTTCATCCGATACTTTCGGTGCGCCAGCTTGGCATGCTTCACATTGTTGTTCACTTAAACTCATAATAATTTCTCTTATTGTTATTAACTAGCTTTGTTAGCTTTAGGTTCAAATTTGGCGGGTAATAATCCCAACGAAATAGCTTGTCGCACAATCGACATTAAATCGAGTTTCGTTAACGCCGTCAAATGAGCCATATCATCTAGCACAAAATATTGCGGTTGCATGATATCAATACGATAGGGAGTACGAAAAACAGTTAAGGGATCTAAAGGTTGAATATCCGCTTCCTTACGATAGGCATAGTCAGTTTCACCGGGAGAAGATAAGATACCGCCCCCGATAATGCGCAAGCCATCGTGACTTTTGACTAAACCAAATTCTACAGTGAACCAATAAAGACGCGCTAAATACACTCGCTCTTGCTTCGACGCTTTTAGGCCTAATTTACCATAATGTTCAGTAAAATCAGCAAAGTGCTGATTCGTTAGCATCGCACAATGGCCGAATATTTCATGAAAAATATCGGGTTCTTGTAAATAGTCTAATTCTTCACGGGAGCGGATAAAAGTCGCCACTGGGAATTTTTTGTTAGCGAGTAAGTTAAAGAATTGCTCAAAGCCAATTAATGCAGGCACCGGTGCAGTTTCCCAACCCGTTGCTTGCCGTAAAACAACATTAAGCTCTTCGAGTTGTGGTACACGATCCATTGGGAGGTTTAACCGCGACAAACCAGCGAGAAACTCATCACAGGCGGTGTCTTTAATCCATGACATTTGGCGTGTAATTAACTCACGCCATATATCGTGTTCTTCCTGAGAATAGCTAATGTATCCATGCTTGTCGGGAATTTTTGCTTGATACTTAGTGACTTTAGCCATGTGTACCCTCCTTATCATTATTATTGTTGTTACCAATACTAACCACAATGAGTGACACAAATCATCAAATAATCAAATTTACACCGCTGTAAACCTGTATCTGATTATTTACAAGAGCGACTACTCTTCACCTTTGTCGTTAATTAAGTGTGATGTCGCGTAATAAATCATAAAAATAATAATTGCGCCCATCACACTCATTCCGATAATAGCTCCTATTGCAGCATCATTATTTAGTATGAATTCTAGCCAGTCCATGTTATTGCTCCCGAGTTTATTTTATGTTTCTCATCATATAAAAAAGGAGAAAAATAAACCTGATCGGGATCAATAGAAACACTAACTTATTTCTTTTAAGGCAATTTTCAAATCTGAGATCAAGTCTTCAACATGCTCTAACCCCACTGATATTCTAATTAAATTATCAGAGATCCCCGCTTTAGCACGCGCTTCAGGGCTATATGGTGAGTGAGTCATTGACGCAGGATGTTGTACCAATGATTCGGCATCCCCTAAGCTAACCGCAATTTTAAATAACGATAGTGTATTAATAAAAGCCAGTGATTGTTCAAAGCTTCCTTCCAATTCGAATGCTAAGACTCCCCCGGCGGCTTTCATTTGTTTACCAATGTGATGATAAGCACTATGACTAGGTAACCCCGGATAAAATACTCGTGCCACACGAGAGTCTTGTTCTAAAAATTCAGCAATCTGCTGTGCGTTACTGCAATGCCTATCCATCCGAATTGCTAAAGTTTTGATCCCCCGCAAAATTAACCAAGCATCATGGGGACTGATTGTTGCCCCCATATCTTTTAACGTGGTCATTTTTATATTTTCTATTTGTGCTGCACTACCACAAATAATCCCTGCCACAACATCGCCGTGACCATTAAGGTATTTAGTCGCACTGTGGATCACTAAATCGATGCCAAAATCTTTTGGTCGCTGCAGGTAAGGGGTTAAGAAAGTATTATCAACCACTGAAATCAGTTGATTATTTTTAGCAAATCGTCCTATCCAGTCAAGATCAAACACCACTAAATTAGGGTTAACAGGTGTTTCTAAGAAAATGACTTTGGTGTTTTCCTGTAGTGCATCCTCAATGGCCTGATGATCAGACATATCGACTAATGTGGTGGTAATTCCATAACGGGCAAACTGCTCGGTCAATAATGAATAGGTGCAACCGTAAACGGCATTCGCCGCAATAATATGATCACCAGATCTTAAATTAGCCATTAGCGTTGCTGCAACAGCGCCCATGCCCGTTGCAGTTGCGGCTGCGTCTTCCATCCCTTCTAGAGCAGCTAAGCGTTCCTCTAATTGACGAGTGGTCGGGTTGCCTAATCGGGTATAGATATATCCTTGCTCTTCGCCAGCAAAGCGGCGTCCACCTTGCTGCGCACTATCAAAAACAAAGGTCGATGTTTGATAAAGTGGTGTGCTTAGACAGCCATACTGATGATCTGGGTTTTCACCAGCATGAATTACTAGGGTTTCGAAATGATTGTAAGATGACATAGCGTTCCTTCAGCTTTTTTATTATTAGAATTTAATCTAAGCTTAGAACTATTGATGTGCAAGATTTTATACAAAGTGAACTGTGCTGTTAGTTGTAATGATTTGTTTACAAAAAAATACCGCGCCTGAATTTGGCACGGTATATGGTCTAGCTAACTGGTATTAAGTTAACGATTTAAAATTTATAACGTACACCAAACTTCACTTGCCAAGCTGAACTTGTCTGGCTAGTTTCGGTTGCATTACGAACATCATAGCCCTTGTAGGTTCTTTCTATACGATATTTACCATCGTCAGAAATCCCACCAAAATCATACAATGAAACACTAGAATATTTCAGACGACGTTCATGGCCCCATTTATCATTAATCAGATTAGCTAGGTTGTCGATAGTGAAATAAAGCGTCGCTTTATGATCATCACTAAAGGCAGGTAGCTGTTGCTGAATCGATAAATCAAGTTCAGTCACCCAAGGTTGACGATGCGTATTTCGGTCAAGCACACAACCACAAGCATCAATACCAGCACGGTCTAATGCTGTTTTTAGCTCATCCCAACTGACGTTACGCTTGTAATCCCAGTCAACATTAGCATCATCAGGACCTGATGGAATATAGGCTAGATAAGCAGAGTTAGAGTAGAAATCTTTTTGATCGCCTAATTGGCCATCTTTGTACATTCCCATGGTATAACTAAACGGACGACCTGAGTGACGTTCGAAGAACAAATTAAAGCGCGTTTCATAACCACTAACAAACTCGGTTGCATAACCTAACGACAATTTAAAGCTATTTTCTATTTCATAATGACCCGTGGCAGTAAATGGCTGGTTACGATTAACCATCACATAATGCTTATAGTTACCTGAAGCAGTAGAAGCCGATCCTGGGGTATTCTCATTAACATCCTGGAATGTGTAACTGGCGGTGAAACTTAAGCCATTGTCAAAATTATTAGCCAAGCTAGTCGAGAATATTTTGCTACGACCATCTTGCTCAGCATTGGTTAACATAATGTCAGAGTTTTGGGCTAAGTCGCCTTGATAAATACTGCCTTGGATCAGTCGCTGACCGTCACTTAAGTATTGTAAGTCACCATTATCATCAAGTGCAGTACGTGAAGTTTCAAGCCATACTGGCTCATCCTTCTTAATGCTATAGATGAATTCAGTGCTCCAGCTAAAACCATCGGCAATACCTTCGATATCAAACAGATAATTAAAGGCTAACTGCGCACGCCAATCCGATGGTAACTTGAAGTTTGGATCGGTGTAGTTAGTGCTGCCAGTTCCTTTAAGCAATGAATCTTGAAGCTCTTGCGGAACCGAAGAGAAATCAGTAACAAGTGGATTAGCTTTAAAATAAGTATTAACTGCGCTATCAGGCACCGAAACTAAGGTAATACCATCAGCTTGGAACGGGTTGTTAAACCAGACATTAGGAATGCCACCAGAAAAACGACCGACACCACCAGAAACCGTTAAGGCATCACTGGCAAAATACTTGAAGTTAAGGCGGGGCATAATAATCTCTGCACCGTCTAGATTTTGCTGGTTTGAGTAACCATAAGTTTTTACAAATCCAGGATTTAAAGTTGGCTTATCACTAGATGATAAACGTTCATAACGCACGCCAACAGTCACTTCAAGATCATCGGTCATATCAAAAGTGTCTTCAGCATAGATAGCAGTTGTATAACGAACCGTATCGTATGCGGTATCTTCTGCAATATTAGTGTAAGCATTGTCATACTTAAAATCGTAGCTGCCTTTATAACTGCCTAGCTTACCGGCTGCAAAATCTTTAAGGCTATCGTATTGCCAACTACCCATCGAGTTTTTAGCAAATAGATTGTACAGTGACAAACGCTCAATTTTAGCACCGAAGCTTACTTGATGTTCATCAAGCAAATAAGTCGCATCGAGTGCCAGCGTTAAGTTTTTGTTTTCGGCCAAATTAGCATGACGTAATGAGTCACGACCAAATTTGTAGCTCGGTCCTTTATAACCTTCCTCAACGTACACACTACCAATATCAGAATTGGTTAATGAGCGTGAGCTAACATCTTTTAAAGTCAGTGATAATTGGGTGCTGAAATCATCAGACCAGTTTGAATACAGTTTAGCCGCAACATTACTGCTACGCGTGTGATAAGTATAACGTTGCGAATTTAAAGAAATAGACTGTCCGCTAGTCGCATGATTACGGTCATCTTTATTGTCTTGCCATTGATAAGTGATGTCAAAACGCTGATCTTCATTAATGTTCCAGCTTATTTTAGTCAACATTTTACGATCTTTATCTTCAGGATTACCACCTAAAGAGTCCGTTAAACCGTAAGTGTCATCAAGAATAGTGAGGAATTTTTGAAAGTTTTCAGCACTGGTATCAAACTCGTGGGTTTTACCACTACCAGCAAATCCATAATCCATATCTTCAGTGCGTTGCCACTGCTCGTAGTTAACAAAGAAAAACAGTTCATCTTCAATTAACGGTCCGCCTAAGGTCAGCCCTAACGTACTTTGTGTGCTAATTGAAGCAACTTTTTTCTCTTTAAATGTCCGATGACCATCGGTATCAAGAATGTTGTCACCCTTTTTGTGAATGCGCTTGCCTTCATCATTTTTTACATCCGCTGCATATTGCTGCAAATCATTAATGTAATTATCACCGGCTAAGCTTGGGTTTTTGAATTCATAAAAGACCGAGCCTTTAAATTCATTGGTACCCGATTTTGTCACGGCATTAATACTACCACCTGAAAAACCACCTTTGCTGGCAGAAAATGGCACGACATCAACACTAATTTGCTCAATCGCATCCATTGAAACAGGTGGTTGTCCCGTTGCGTAGCCGCCAAATTGCAAACCAAAGTCATCATTTTGACCAATGCCATCAACACTAATACTGTTACTACGAGGATTATTACCCGCAATTACCAACTCACCTTTACCATTAACACTGGCTAACGGGTTCAAACGCGCTACATCTTTCATGTCACGGTTGAAGCTAGGCATGTTTTCGATAATGTCTAAGCCATAAGTTGAGCTGCCAGCACCGGTTTCAGGCGCTAACCGCTGTCCAGTTACGGCAATCGTTTCGATGTTAAGTGCTTCAAGCTCAGTCGAGAAACGGAATGTTTGACCCAGTTGAAGCATAATGCCTTGTGCTGATGTATCACGGTATTTTTCAGAATCGACTAAGATTTTGTAAGGGCCGCCAACACGTAAACCGCTTAATTTGAACACACCGTTTTCGTTGGTGGTGATTTGCTTCACTGTGCCCGTAGGAACATGAACCACTGTAATTTTTACGTCTTGTGCCGCGTCGCCGAACGGGGTCGTAATTTTACCGCGTAATGCCGAAGAAGTATCTTGTGCAGCAGCTGCACCCGATAAAACTAGCGCAATAGCAGTAGCTGTAGCCGTTTTTGCAATGAATTTCATTGTGTATTATTTTCCAGTAATGATTAAATTGGTAACTAATAACTGACAATTCCTTTTGACAAGTCTGTTGAATTATTTCACGCTGCTTTTATGATTTTTAGTGAAATTTTGCGCATTAAATAGTAGTTAGATAGTATTGTCTAGCCCGAGAATAGAGCACTAAACAACCAAAAAAACATAAAAACATAAACATTACACATAAAACATTGATGTTAATAGCTTATATATAATTGTTATAAATTAGCGCACTTAAATTAGTTAGCTGAAACGTGAGGTTTATCACCAAAAATAACAGGGTAGATAGCAAAAGAGTGACCAAGAGTTTGGTCGCCAGAATAACTATTATCTCAATTAAGGATTACAACGGCTTAGCTTAATATCAATGCCAAGTTTCTGTTGTAAATTGGCAACATTACTGCAACTTAGAAACCAAAAACTAGCGACTAAGCGTTGGTTATGTCTGGCCGCGAGCCGATTAACGCACTTGGCTAATCCCTTGTTGGCAAACATCAAATCACTGACACGCGCACCCGCATTAATTTTTATCCGAGTATCAGTCTGAGTACTACCGCCCTCTTCATCATAAACGGTTAGTGTTAAGTTGAAATTCAATGGCACCTTTGATGATGGAGCAACAAAACTAACACCATAGTGTTCTAGCGCTATCAATTTGATATAAGGTAGCTGCTCGGAAGAATTAATTGCCCAGTGATGCGAACTAAAGCCGTCGGGATCATTAACTGTTGGTGTGATTGTCACGCTTTATAATTCGTTAACATTATCAACACTAGGAATTGTTACGACTGGCAATATATTAATATGTTGAACCATGATCGACACTAAACCTGATCGCGTCGTTCCTTGCGGATTAGTAAGCTGTGAAGGATCATTGATAGTGCTTTTTTTGCCCGAGGTTTGGGTCCAACGGTATGTTTTATCCTGTTGATCAGTACCACTGACTATGCCGTTAAGTTCAAACGAGGTATTTTCATTAACATCCTGGTCTGAGCCGGCATTAACACTAAAGTTAGTCGACGATGGAGGCGGTGTAGTCGGCTTGATCCTTGCTTTGTTATCGTTACTGCCACAGCCCACCAAGAATAACGCTAATGAACATATTTTCAACATCAGTCTAAACATTACTAAAATCACTCCATCAAATTACTTACTTACTAACTAACGTTAAGTAAAGCATAATAAATCTAAATAAAATTTATTACTGTTCCAAACGTCAAAAGGCCCGCTAATGCGGGCCTTTTGAGTGCTTTTCTAATCTTTGGGTGGGAAAATGGTTGCTTAACGCTTAGCCAATTTCTCTTTAATACGTGCAGCACGACCTGAACGGTCACGAAGATAGTAAAGTTTCGCTTGACGAACTAGGCCGCGACGCTTAACTGTGATGCTATCAACAACAGGGCTGTGTGTTTGGAAAACACGTTCAACGCCTTCACCATTAGAAATTTTACGAACTGTAAACGCAGAATGTAAACCACGGTTACGAACAGCGATTACTACGCCTTCGTAAGCCTGTAGACGAGTACGCTCGCCTTCTACAACACGAACCTGAACAACAACAGTGTCGCCAGGTGCATAGCTTGGAAGATCTTGCTTTAACTGCGCATCTTCGATTGCTTGAATAATTGGATTTTTCATAATTCTCTCATCCTAGATTATACTGAACTCTCTTCTAACCTTTATCTTATTTGATAAAGTTGGCAAGCATTTTAGCTTGCTCGTCAGTCAGAGCTAGGTCATCGATTAAATCGGGTCGGCGAGTATAAGTTCTCTCAATAGATTGCTCTAATCGCCAACGTCTTATTTTTTCATGATTTCCGCTTAATAAAACCGCAGGAACTGTCATGCCATTTAAGGTTTCTGGGCGAGTATAATGTGGGCAGTCTAACAAACCGTCGCTAAACGAATCTTGCTCAGCGGATGCTTGTTTACCCAATACTCCAGGAACAAAGCGCGACACTGCATCAATCAATGTCATTGCTGGGAGTTCCCCCCCGGTTAATACATAATCACCAATAGACCATTCTTCATCGACCAGCGTTTGAATGATCCGTTCATCTATTCCTTCGTAGCGACCACAAATAAGAATCATATTCGAATTTGTGGCCAGCTCTTCAACCCCAGTTTGGTCTAAACGACGGCCCTGTGGTGATAAATAAATAACTTTAGCGCTTTCACCAGTTTGTTCGATTGACGCCGCTTTCGCCGCGTTGATCGCATCAGCCAGTGGTTGCACCATCATTAACATCCCTGGACCACCGCCGTAAGGGCGATCATCGACAGTACGATGCTTATCATGGGTGGAATCACGAGGATCCCAACATTGCAACTGTATTAAGCCGTTCTTAACAGCTCGACCCGTCACTCCTAATTCGGTAATCGCACGAAACATTTCAGGAAAAAGTGTAATAACACCTAACCACATATTACGTACTCCGAACCATTAGAAATCAGGATCCCAGTCCACTTCGATTAAACGAGTTTCGCGATTAATATTAATAACCACTTGCCCATCTACTAAAGGGATTAATCTTTCTTTTTTACCGAACGCATCGCGAATATTCGCTTTAACTTGTAGTACGTCGTTAGAACCAGTTTCCATTAAGGCATCTACATGCCCAAAGTGATAACCTTTAGTGTTCTTGACTTCCATACCAATCAGTTCACGCCAGTAGAAGTCATTGTCATCAAGTGTTTGGAGTTGCTCATTTTTAATAGCGATTTTACAACCAGTCAGTCGCACTGCTTCGTTCCGATCATCACTATCAGCAAATCTTGCTACAACCCCTTTGCCATGAGTTCGCCATTCGGCAACTTCTACTTCACACCACTTACCAGCTACTTCAAGTAACCACGGAGAATAATCAAAGATACTCTCTGGTGATTCGGTGTAGGTAGTGATTTTCATCCAACCCTTAATACCATAAGGTGCACCAATGCAGCCTAATAGTACGTTTTCGGTGGAGTTACTCATCAACAACCCTTACGCAGCTTTACGCGCGTCTTTAATTAATTTTGCTACACGATCAGAAGTTTGAGCGCCTAGACCGACCCAGTGGTCAACGCGATCAAGATCAAGACGTAAAGTCTCTTCTTGGCCACGAGCCATAGGGTTGAAAAAGCCAATTTTCTCAATGTAACGGCCGTCACGTGCGCAACGACTATCAGCTACTACTACTTGGTAGAAAGGACGCTTCTTTGCGCCACCACGTGCTAAACGAATGGTTACCATAGGTAAAGATTCCTGTGTTGTATCTGGCGTTAACCAGAGATTATCTAAATGGTTTCACGACCTAATGCTGAATATTACCGGCGTTAATAACGCAACAGTAAGAACAATGTTAGGTCAGTGTTGTACGCACCCAGATTAGAAAGCCCGCAAATTTTACGCTAACTGTGGAGTAATGCAACTCGTAAGTTGCTATTTATCTCACATTTTTGTAAATAATCGGAGTTCCGTATAAGAAAATAGGCTGTTGAGATGAAAAACAGGAGCAAGGCTCCTGTTTTTAGATGAAATGAATTTTAAACAATGGATTAACGACGCGGTGGTAAACCACCCATACCGCCCATGCCACCCGGAGGCATCATGCCTTTCATGCCGCGCATCATTTTCTGCATTCCGCCTTTGCCGGACATTTTCTTCATCATTTTTTGCATTTGCATAAATTGCTTCAGCAATTTATTAACGTCTTGAATTTGAACCCCAGAACCCGCTGCAATACGACGCTTGCGCGAGCCTTTGATGATATCTGGACGCGCACGTTCACCGGGAGTCATCGATGAAATAATCGCTTCCATTCGAACGGTTAATTTATCATCCATTTGATTTTTAACGGCATCTGGAATTTGCCCCATCCCAGGTAGTTTATCCATCATGCCCATCATGCCGCCCATGTTGCGCATTTGAATCAGCTGGTCACGAAAATCCTCTAAGTCGAACCCTTTGCCTTTTTTAAGTTTTTTGGCCAGTTTTTCCGCTTTTACTTTGTCGACCTTGCGTTCAACTTCCTCAATTAAGGAAAGTACATCGCCCATCCCTAAAATGCGAGACGCCATCCGATCAGGATGGAAAGGTTCTAAGGCATCAACTTTTTCGCCAACCCCTAAAAACTTAATTGGCTTACCGGTGATTGCACGAATAGATAATGCAGCACCACCTCGGGCGTCGCCATCGGTTTTGGTTAAGATAATACCAGTCAGCGGCAGCGTATCGTTAAACGCTTTGGCAGTATTAGCAGCATCTTGACCGGTCATGGCGTCAACCACAAACAATGTTTCAATCGGATTAACCGCTTTATGAAGAGCGACAATTTCATCCATCATCGACGTGTCAACATGCAAACGACCCGCGGTATCGACAATCACGACATCAGCGAAGGCTTTTTTAGCATGGGCGATAGCGCCGTTAACAATATCAAGGGGTTTCTGAGAGATATCAGATGGGAAAAAATCAACTTCGACTTCAGCAGCTAAGGTTTCAAGTTGTTTAATCGCCGCAGGACGATAAACATCGGCACTCACCACAACGACAGATTTCTTCTCACGTTCCCGTAAAAATTTAGCCAATTTTGCAACACTGGTAGTTTTACCTGCCCCTTGCAAACCAGCCATCATAATCACCGCTGGCGGCTGAGCATTAAGATTAAGTGATTCGTTAACCTCACCCATCGCTGACTCAAGTTCGCTTTGAACTATTTTAACGAAGGCTTGACCAGGGCTTAAGCTTTTAGAAACTTCAGTACCAACGGCACGTTCTTTAACTTTGCCAATAAAGTCGCGAACAACAGGCAGCGCAACATCAGCTTCGAGTAAAGCCATTCGAACTTCGCGCAACGTTTCTTTAATATTGTCTTCGGTTAAGCGGCCGCGACCACTGATGTTTTTTAGCGTTTGGGATAATCGATCGGTGAGGTTTTCAAACATAATAAAGGCAAACCACTAATGTAAATTAAAATATTGCTGCCATTATAACCTGAGCGCAGAGTATTGTGCTAGTGGCTCGATTCAAATGCTTGATAAATATTCAATTGAGTAAACTTTTGACACATTAAAGTAAAGCTATGTAAATAACCCTTATCCTCTGGTGCTAATAATGACGGTAGTTAACAAATCTTGTACGCTATTGCACAAATGTTGATGTCTTGGAAACCCGTAATGAAAATAATTAAACGCTTGCTGCCTTTTGCTCTTCTCCTATCCTTTGTCGTGATTAGTTACGGTATCAACCAGTCATCTCCTTCAAGCCAAAAGCGTGGCAAACGGCCTAATGTTGCGTTAACAGTCGAAGTGCAACAAATTAACGAGCAAGACTTTCAGGTCATCATCGACTCCTATGGTAAGTTAACGCCTAAGACCCAAGGTCAGCTGACCGCTCAGGTTAGTGGGATCATTGTTAGCGTCAGTGATAAATTTTTTGAAGGGGGATTTTTTAATACCGGAGATATCTTAATTAGCATTGACCGCCGAGACTACGACATTCAAGTGGAAGCGGCTGATGCCGAATTGGCGCAAACCAAGGTCGCCTTCGATGAGGAAATTGCTTTGTCGAACCAAGCAATAAAAGATCGAAAAAATTTAGGTTCAAGTAATCGTGCCAGTGATTTTGCCTTAAGAAAACCACAAATGGCCGCGGCAAAAGCTAAAATGCAGGCAGCCAATGCCAAATTAAAGAAAGCATTACTTGATGTCGAGCGCACACAAATCAGAGCCCCATACACGGGTCGAATCCAATCTAAGCTGGTTGACTTAGGGCAAATGGTCAACACAAATACTAATATTGCCCAAATTTATGCCACCGATTTAGCGCAAATAAAACTGCCCATTAAAAACTCACAGTTAGGATTAATTGAGCTGCCAAATAACCGAAGCAGTTCAAATAAAAAGCCCGAGCCACAGTCCGTCACTTTATCGAATAAATTAGGTGGCGCGAAACAATTATGGTCAGCCACGCTGTTTGCCACCAGTGGTGCCATTGATCAAATGTCACAACAAGTCCATCTCCTGGCGAAAATTGAGCAGCCTTTTAGCGACCCAACTAAACGACCTTTAAACGTCGGTCAATTTATGACTGCACAAATTAAAGGAAAATTATTTAACAATGCCATTGTCATTCCAAATACGGCGATTTACCAAGGAAGCTATGTCTATGTGGTTGAGAATGACACCTTACAACGTCGTAATATTACGATTAGGTATCAAAATGAGAGGCAATCATTAATAGCTAGCGGCCTCCAGCCACAACAGCAATTAGTGATCACCGCATTAGGTCAAGTCCATTCTGGCACTAAAGTTAAGGTGAACAACTAATGATTGCATGGTTTGCGCGTAACGACGTTGCTGCTAATTTATTAATGTTGACCTTATTATTAATTGGGTTGATTACGCTTAATTATCGAATTCCATTAGAGGTATTCCCTTCGGTGGAGCCCCGTAACATTAATGTCTCGATGAGTCTGCGTGGTGCAACGCCCCATGATACCGAGCAAGGAATTTCGATTTTAATTGAGCAAGCGGTTCAAGATCTGGAAGGAATAAAGCAAATTACCAGCCGCTCAACCGAAGGCAGTGCCAGTGTCGGGATCGAGATAAACAGTGGTTATGATGCACAAACCTTACTCAATGATGTCAAAAGTCGAATCGATGCCATCAACAATTTCCCGACCAATGCCGAAAAACCCATAGTAACCTTAGCCAAACGCCAACGTGAGGTGATTAGTGTAGTGGTGGCAGGTGATCACAGCGAACAAGAAATAAGGCAGTTAGCGGAACAAGTTCGTGATGGCATTCTGCGCTTAGATGGCATCACTCAAGTGGAGCTTGACTCGGTACGTTCCTATGAAATAAGAATCGAAATAAACCAAGCCACATTACGTCAATATGGTCTGACCTTACAACAAATTGCTAATGCTATTAATAACAGTTCACGGGATTTGTCCGCGGGAAATTTAAGAACCGTTGGTGGCGATGTCTTAATTCGTTCATCGGGACAGGCATTCAATCAACTCGATTTTAATCACATTGTGGTGTTAACCCAAAATGATGGCACGATTATTCAGTTACAAGACATAGCCACCGTTGTTGATGGCTTCGAAGATAGCGATTTTTCGAGTCGATTTAATGGTAAAACAGCCGCTTTTGTTGATGTTTATCGTATCAGCAACCAAAGTGCCATCGACGTCGCCAACAAAGTAAAAGAGTACCTGATTGACCAACAGCCCTTAATGCCTGAGGGCATTGAGTTAACCTATTGGCGCGATAGATCGACTATTGTTAAAAATCGGCTAAACACTCTAGCGACCAATGCCTTTCAGGGTGGCATATTAGTGCTGCTATTATTGACCTTATTTTTACGTCCTGCCGTCGCCCTATGGGTTTTCATTGGTATTCCAGTAAGTTTTATGGGCGCTTTTTTTGTGATGCCGTTCTTTGGCGTTAGCTTAAATATATTCAGTTTATTTGCTTTTATTTTAGTGCTTGGCATCGTGGTTGATGATGCCATTGTCACCGGTGAAAACATTTACTCACACCTTAATCGCAGTGAAAATGGCCTGCAAGCGGCCATTCGCGGTACTCAAGAGGTCTCGGTTCCTGTGACTTTTGGCATATTAACCACGGTGGCTGCTTTTATGCCACTAGCCTTTATTGAAGGACGCCGTGGCGATATTTTTGCGCAAATTCCAATAGTGGTAATCCCCATTTTGTTATTTTCGTTGATCGAATCAAAATTGGTATTACCTGCGCATTTAAAACACTTGAAATTACGCAGTTCAACCATCAGCACCAATAAATTAAGTCAATTACAGCAACGATTCGCCGATGGTTTTGAACGTTCAATATTAAAGTATTATCAACCTTTATTAGCCATTACCCTCAAAAACAAATTACTGACACTGTTTTCTTTCGTCGGGTTGCTAATGATCATTGTAGCAATGCTTAGTAGCGGTTGGATGAAGTTTACATTTTTCCCGCGGGTTGAAAGCGAAGTGGCTCGTGCCAACTTAATGATGCCGGCAGGAACTCCCTATGAAATCACCGATAAATATATTCAAAAAATGACCTCGGCAGCATTCACGCTTAAAAAGAAATACTATGAGCAAGAAGGGATTGATTTAATCTTAGACATTAACTCAGTGACCGGCAGCAGTGGTCGTTCAACCGGATCCCACCGTGGACGAGTGATGTTCGAAATTGTGCCACCAGAACAACGGGAATTACAAATTAGCAGTGGTCAATTAATCAAAGAGTGGCGCCAGTTAATTGGTGATATTCCTGGCGCACAAACCCTAACTTATCGTGCTGAAATTGGTCGTACATCGGATCCGATTGATATTCAATTTTACGGTAACGATTTCGACAAATTAAGCGAAGTAGCTGAACTGGTGAAAGCGCAACTGGCCTTATACCCTGCCCTTTACGACATCACTGACTCCCTATCCGATGGCAAGGAAGAGTTACAGCTGGTGCTCAATAATACGGCCTATGCATTAGGGTTAAATCGCAGTGAAATATTGAGTCAGATCCGAAGTTCTTATTTTGGTCTGCAAGTACAACGTATTCAACGGGGCCGCGATGATGTGCGCGTAATGATCAAGTTGCCAAAGTCAGAGCGAGAATCAATTGCTGGTTTGCATGATTTAACGATTACGACAGCAACAGGGATAAAAGTTCCGCTTAATCAATTGGTTGAGTTCATTCCGGGCACCTCACCCAGTTCAATTATTCGCATTGATCGCTACCGCACTATTAAAGTGTCAAGTGATGCAATTAAATCAGAACTGAATATGCAATTAGTTCAACAGGAAATGAAGCAATACATTGATCAGATTTTGACTCAATATCCAACCATTCATTATAAATTCGAAGGTGAAGCACGGGAGCAGCGTGAATCGTTTAGCTCGATGAGCATTGGCTTATTAGTGATGCTATTCGTGATTTATGGCTTGTTAGCCATCCCGTTTAAATCATACCTACAACCGTTTATTGTGATGTCTGTTATTCCGTTTGGGATTATCGGCGCGGTGGCAGGTCATTTAATCATGGGCATGAATCTAACCGTGCTAAGTTTAATGGGGATGATGGCACTCGTTGGTGTGGTGATTAATGATTCGTTGGTACTCGTTGATTACATTAACCAACATTACAAACTAGGAAAAATGAACCTACAGCAAGCAGTCCTTAATGCCGGTGTTGCCCGTTTTCGCCCAGTAATGCTAACCTCCTTAACCACCTTTATTGGCTTAATGCCCTTATTGTTTGAAAAATCGACCCAAGCGCAATTTTTAATCCCAATGGCGGTATCACTGGCCTTTGGTATTATTTTTGCGACGGTGATTACCCTCTTTTTAATTCCAATTAATTATGTGTTAGTCGAAAAAGTTCGATTAAACTATCTAAAATTCATTAATCATTAAGGTATCAATTATTTTTTTCGACTATATTGAAACTAGATCATGTTTTTGCGCAGAAAACGTGATCTATCAGTATGGACATAGTAGGATCAACAGGCGTGATAAAGTACCGTTGAATTAGTCTGAGGGAAAAATGAAAGTAATTGAGTTTATTAAGCAAAAACAAATGGATTTTCAACAATCAAATGCCGAGTTTCGGGCGTTATTAGAGCCTAAGATCAAGGATTGGTCACAACTATTCAATAATACTTTTACCAATACCTTAAACAACCCATGGATGTCACGATTCACGCCGATTGAAGATGACAAAGTCAATGCTTCTGACAAACCCTTAGTGATGACCGCGCAAACCAAAAAGATGTATCACGAGTTAGAACAACAACTCGGCCAAGAAACCTATCTCGGGCAATGGCATCTAGTAGACCAGGCTTGTATTGACCAGTTCGCGATTGTCACTGGTGATAACCAGTGGTTACATACCGATCCCGAGCGAGCAAAAACCGAATCACCCTTTAAAACCACTATTGCTCACGGATTTTTAACCTTAGCGTTAATCCCTAAGTTAACCGATACCGTAAATCCAGACAACAATCCTTATCCAGACGCAAAAATGGCCGTTAATTATGGCTTAAATCAAGTGCGATTTCCCTCACCGGTCAAATCGGGGACTCGAGTTCGAGCCCGTACCCGGTTAATTGCGGTCACCCCCATGAAGCGTAGTATTGAAGTGATCAGTGAAGTGAGTATCGAAATAGAAGATAGTAAGCGCCTCGCCTGTATTGCTGAAACAGTGTTACGACTTTATTTTAATTAATTTAACAAAAAGCCATTTTCTGCTCGTAATTTCAATTAAAGCCACGTACTATCGAAATCATCTAGACGTCTAAACGTCTATTTCTTTTTAATAGGACAGTGGAAATATGAATCATTTGAACAACAAAACCCAAGCACTTGCATTACGATCACAGCTCGATAGTATTTTAAAAAATCGAATTATGATCCTCGATGGTGCGATGGGGACAATGATTCAGGCTCATGACTTTTCTGAAGAACAGTTTCGCGGCCAACAATTTAAAGATTGGGACTGCTCGGTAAAAGGCAACAATGATATGTTGTCAATTACTCAACCTGAGGCCATTAGTGAGATCCATCGCGCTTATTACGCCGCTGGTGCCGATATTGTTGAAACAAACACCTTTAACTCCACGACAATAGCCATGGCCGATTATGGCATGGAAGCTCATTCACGGGCGATCAACTTCGAGTCAGCCAAACTAGCTCGGCAAGTGGCCGACGAATTCACCGCACAAAACCCAGACAAACCAAGATTTGTCGCTGGTGTGCTCGGTCCAACCAATCGTACCTGTAGTATTTCTCCCGATGTTAATGATCCCGCTTTTCGAAATATTACTTTCGATATATTGGTCGAGGCTTATACCGAATCTGCACAGGCGTTAATTGACGGCGGCGTCCACCTATTAATGGTTGAGACCATCTTTGATACTCTTAATGCTAAAGCCTGTTTATTTGCGATTGAGACATTATTCGAACACATTGGATACGCATTACCGGTGATGATTTCTGGCACCATTACCGATGCTTCAGGGCGAACCTTAACCGGACAAACCACCGAAGCTTTCTATAATTCATTACGTCACGTAAATCCATTAAGTATTGGTTTAAACTGTGCATTAGGCCCCGATGAATTACGTCAATATGTTGAAGAGTTATCAAAGATTTGTGAGTGCTATGTCAGTGCTCACCCTAATGCTGGGCTACCTAATGAATTTGGTGGTTATGATTTGGGTGCCCATGAGATGTCGAGCCATATCGATGAATGGGCCGAAAGTGGATTTTTAAATATTGTTGGTGGTTGTTGTGGTACCACCCCTGAACACATTCAGCAATTTAGCGATAAGCTCAGCCACCTAACACCTCGTATACCACCTAAACTGCCTATTATTAGTCGATTGGCGGGATTGGAACCCTATAACACCGATGAAAATTCTTTGTTTACCAATGTAGGTGAACGAACCAACGTTACTGGCTCGGCCCGCTTTTTACGCTTAATTAAAGAAGATGACTACGCCACTGCGCTGCAAGTTGCGGCGCATCAAGTTGAGGCCGGAGCTCAAATCATCGACATTAACATGGATGAAGGGATGCTCGACTCAAAAGAGGCAATGGTTAGATTTCTCAATTTAATTGCCTCAGAACCGGATATTAGCCGTGTGCCCATTATGATCGACTCCTCAAAATGGGAAGTGATTGAGGCTGGTTTAAAGTGCGTTCAAGGTAAATGTATTGTTAATTCAATTTCCTTAAAAGAAGGCGAAGCGCTATTCATTAAACACGCAACCTTAATTAAACGTTACGGTGCAGCCGCTATTGTGATGGCGTTTGATGAAGATGGTCAGGCTGATACTTACCAACGAAAAATTGAAATATGCCAACGGGCCTACGATGTATTAGTCAATAAGGTCGGGTTTCCGCCAGAAGATATCATTTTTGATCCCAATATTTTTGCCATTGCCACGGGTATTGATGAGCATAACAATTATGCGGTCGACTTTATTCAAGCAACCCGCTACATTCGACAAAATCTGCCCTATGCCGGTGTGTCTGGTGGTGTTTCAAATGTTTCATTCTCATTTCGTGGCAATAATCCAGTGCGTGAAGCCATTCATGGTGTCTTTCTTTATTATGCAATAAAAGAAGGCATGAACATGGGTATTGTCAATGCGGCGCAACTCGCAATTTACGATGATATTCCGCAGGACTTACGTGATGCGGTTGAATATGCAGTACTCAATAAAGGCGATGATGCGACCGAAAAATTACTCGATATCGCTCAGGAATATGTTGGCGCAGGTACCCGTTCTAAAATCACTGGGCCAGATTTAACTTGGCGAGAATTACCGGTTAAAGAACGATTAGCCCATTCGTTAGTTAAGGGGATTAATGAATATATCGTGCAGGATACCGAGGAAGTTCGCCTGTTATGCGACCGTCCAATTGAGGTTATTGAAGGGCCTTTAATGGACGGCATGAACATTGTTGGTGACCTATTTGGCGCTGGTAAAATGTTTTTACCGCAAGTGGTCAAGTCTGCACGGGTGATGAAGCAAGCAGTAGCCTATTTGAATCCTTATATTGAAGAAGAAAAATCGGAGTCGGTCTCTAACGGTAAAATCGTGATGGCGACAGTTAAAGGCGATGTGCATGACATTGGCAAAAATATCGTTGGTATCGTATTGCAATGTAATGGTTATGAAGTCTTCGACTTAGGCGTGATGGTCAGTGTTGAAGCGATCATTAAATGTGCCAAAGAACATAATGCCGATATCATTGGCTTGTCGGGATTAATTACACCAAGCCTCGATGAAATGGTTCATAACGTTAAAGCCTTTACCCGAGAAGGATTAGATATTCCAGTACTTATTGGCGGTGCGACGTGTTCTAAAATACACACAGCTGTCAAGATAGCACCACATTATGGGCCCGGCGCTTTATATGTTGCCGATGCTTCCCGTGCAGTCCCGATTGTCAGCAAGTTATTAAATAAAACGACCAGCCAACAATGCATCGATGAGCATTATCAAGAATACGAAGCAATGCGGATTAAACGCCTAGCACAAGGACAACGTAAAGCACTCATTGGCATCAACGCAGCACGTGCCAATAAAAGCACCTATGATTATAGTAATAATCCACCGAGTAAACCCGCCGTGATGGGTAAACAGGTATTCTTAGATTATCCATTAGACAAGTTACTGGAACGGATCGATTGGACGCCATTTTTCCGCTCATGGGAACTCCACGGTAAATTCCCGAAAATATTAACCGATAAAGTGGTTGGGGAAGAAGCCACCAAGCTATATGCCGATGCCCAAGAGATGCTCAGTAAAATTGTTAGCGAGAAATGGCTAACAGCGCGTGCAGTCATAGGCTTATATCCAGCGAATACAGTCAATAGTGATGACATTGAAATCTATAGTGACGAGCAACGTGATAACGTCATTATGACCACCCATCATCTACGACAACAGCTTGAGCGCATTGGTAACAATAACTTCTGCCTCGCCGACTTCGTGGCCCCGAAAGAATCTAATGTTGCTGATTACATGGGGGGGTTTGCAGTCACCGCTGGCATCGGTATTGATGAACACATCGCACGCTTTGAAGCGGCACAGGATGATTATAGTTCAATCATGATTAAGTCCTTAGCTGATCGCCTAGCAGAAGCGTTTGCCGAACACATGCATGAACGGGTCCGTAAGGAATTTTGGGGTTATGCTAAGGATGAAATATTAGATAACGAAGCACTGATTCGTGAAAAATATAAAGGGATCCGCCCCGCTCCGGGTTATCCGGCATGTCCAGATCATACAGAAAAAGCGTTGTTATGGGATTTATTGCAACCCGATAAAGAGATTGGTCTCAATATTACCGAAAGTTTTGCGATGTTCCCGACCGCAGCAGTCTCTGGCTGGTATTTTGCCAATCCTGAGTCTCGCTATTTTGGGGTATCGGATATTAAACGCGATCAAGTTGCAGATTATGCCAAGCGTAAAAGCATGAGCTTAGCAGAAACCGAGCGTTGGCTATCGCCGATCCTAAGTTACGATCCAGAGTAGTCTTTAACTGGTCGGCGAGTGATTAATTTAACCAACTTAGTTGCCAAATGATAACAAGATAGATTATCATTTGCATTACGCAATCATTTTGAATTGTTTAATGAGAATAACTAAGGAGTTAATCATGAGCTTTATTATTGGCCTAAGAAACTTTGTGTTCAAAGTTTTATATCGGATTTTTCGCCCAATCATCTTTTTAATGGATCCAGAACAAGCACACTACACCCTCAAAAAAGGTGGGGTTTTCTTAGGAAGTAACCCTATCACCCGCGCTATTACATCATTATTGTTTGATTATAATCACCGGATGCTCAATATTGAAGTCGATGGCATTAAATACCGTAACCCGGTCGGCTTATCCGCTGGTTTCGATAAAGACGGCGAATTAACAAAAATATACCCTTCTTTGGGTTTTGGGTTAGCAGAACTTGGCTCATTTACTGGTGAAGTTTGCCCTGGAAACCCAGGCAAGCGACTATTTAGAATGGTTAAATCAAAATCAATTGTGGTTTGGTATGGTTTAAATAACTTAGGAGCAGAAAAAATATCTTCCCGCTTAGCCAATGCAGATTTTGGCCGCTTAAAAGTAGGTATTAACGCCGCAAAATCCAATGTCACCCCAGAATTTGTGCTTGAAGAGTCGATTCGTGATTACATCAAAACCTTAACCCTATTTAAAGACATCGGTGACTACTTCACCATTAACATCAGTTGCCCTAACACCCAAGATGGTGAACCTTTTGTCGACAAAGCCAATCTTGATGCTTTGTTAATTGCGGTGAACCAAAAAATTAGAACAATCTCTAATAAGCCAATCTATATCAAACTAGCAGCAGATTTAAGTCTCGCTGAAATTGACGTTATTATTGATGGCTGTATCGAACATAAAATGGATGGTGTCGTGCTCACAAATTTAGCAAAACCAGACATGAACCAAGAGCATATCGCAGCAGAGTATCCATCAAATCTTGGTGTATTGCCTAAAGGGAAAGGCGCAATGAGTGGCCTACCTTTACAACGCATTTCAACCAATGTTATCCGTCATGTTTATCGTCGAACTCGTGGTTCAATGACAATTATCGGGGTTGGTGGTATTTTTACCGCTAAAGATGCCTACGAAAAAATCACCTCAGGTGCCAGCTTGTTGCATATGATCACGACAATGATTTTTGATGGTCCACAAAATATCAATGAAATTAACCGTGGTTTAGTGCAATTATTGAAAGAAGATGGTTTTACTTCTCTTGAGCAAGCGGTTGGCTCAAGAAATCCACTACCGATCCTCTCGCAAGAGAGTGTCGACCTAACAGAAAGCAATGATGTTAATGATTCGGCAGAGGTAGCTTAAGATGTTTGAGCAGGTTGTGTTTAGTTTACCACCGGAAATTTTAGTAGAGTTTCGTCAAGCCATCACTCAGGGCCATTGGAGCAATGGCATGGAATTGACCAATAAACAACGCATAACCTGCGAACAAGCTCTTTTTTATCATGAGCATAATAGTTCAATGCTATTTCATTAGTTCACCTGAGATTAGTTATTTTCTAGCTTGAGCATCTCAAGTAACGCCCCTAATAATTGATCTACTAGTGTAAATTGGTCGCTGTTGATTGAGTTTTCAATCTCAGCGGTCAATTTTGCCATTTCAGGAAAGCCAAACATCGAAGCAGCACCGGATAATTTATGAGCCGTTATTGCTAATGCTTGATAATCATTAGTCTCAATTAACCGACCTAATTTAATCAACTCAGACCCTAAACTCGCCTTAAAATCAGCGGACAAGTCATTCAATTCAACCTTATTTAACTGTTGTTCCCCACATTTTTCAGTAATGTGTTGCTTAAGTAGTCTCGCTATTGTGGTAACAAACTGGCTTCGATCCATTGGTTTGCTTAAATAGCCATCAAAGCCTAGTTTTTCATAGGCAGCAATCTCATGGGTCATCGCATTAGCTGTTAACGCAACGATCGGATTAGAAAATCCTTGTTCTCTTACTATCTTATAAGCTTCAAGACCATCCATTTCTGGCATTTGAATATCAAGTAAGATTAAATCAGGTCGCTGTTTCTGACAAATATCCACCACTTCAAACCCATTGACGGCACACACGACATCAAGCCCTAACACACGAAGGAATCGCTCAAACAATCTTCGGTTATCATGATGATCATCGGCCAATAAAATTAAGCCTGTTAATTGTGTGTCGTTAAAATCGATGGGGTAAGATAATGAACCAACCCGATTATCGCAAAGGTCTTCTGGTGTATCATCCAAATAAGGAATGACTAAAGTGAACGTACTGCCCTGTTCTATTTCACTATCGACTCCAATGTATCCGCCCATTAAGGTGGCTAATTGTTGCGATAAACATAAGCCTAATCCCGACCCTCCAAAACGTCGACTAATACTACTATCGCCCTGTGAGAAACTGTAAAATATTTGCTCACGCTGTTCATTACTAAGTCCTATTCCGCTGTCTTTCACTTGAAATTTAAGCAATTTCCGGTCAATGAACACGTTGACTTTAACATCACCATGGTAAGTAAACTTTATCGCGTTAGAACAAAGATTAATTAGAATTTGCTTTAACCGCACATAATCAACCTCAATCCAAAGCGGTTGAGGCAAGTCATGACAAATTGAAAAGTTTAACCCTTTCTCGAACGCTTGCTTAGTAAATAGATCAACTAAGGTATCTAAAATATCATGAAGATCACTCTTATCAACATTGAGTGTTAGTTTGTTCGCTTCAATTTGACTCAAATCTAAAATATCATTGACTAAATCCAACAAATGATTGCTATTGTTAAGGACAATATTAACTTCATATTCAAGGTAGTCGGCATCAACGTGCCCCGCTAAAATCGCTTCAGCTTGACCAATAATGGCACTAAGTGGTGTTCTTATTTCATGGCTCATATTAGCCAAAAATTGACTTTTTATTTCGGTAGCACGCTGTAAATCACTCATGGTCTGTTCGAGCTGTGCCGTTCGTAGATCAACTTGTTTAGTTAAATTGGTCTTAATACTGCGATCCACTAAGCGGCGATAAAATAAAAAAACACTAACCAAAATTAAAATGACCGCTATAATCATGAAATTACGCTGTAATAGATCAACTTTTTTACTTTGGGTCAGATCTTGTACTTCTTTACGCAATTGTTCAGATTCTAAAAGTGCGTAGTATTCATTAAGGTGCTTGGTTAACTCATTTGATTTTTCTAGCATCAGCGCTTTAGTAAACTGATCATTGGCCTGTACGGCTGCTAATATTTCCCCTTGAGCCGCTAACACTAATGCGAGTAAATTATACCCTTGATTCAATTTAGCAATAGCATTAATTTCTCGTGCTTTATTTTGAGAAATTCTAATATGTTTTAATGACTGCTCATAATGTTGCAAAGCAAAAAATTCTTTGGCCAACATATAATGACAACCAACAAAAGCATATTGATTGTCACTAACAGTCGCAAACTCAACACATTGCTTCGCATATTCGATACTTAATTGGCGACGCTCAATAAGGCTATAGACGTCGGCAAGATTACCCAATTGTGAAGCAATAAAGTAAGTATCATTAACGTCTTGATAATAAGTTAATGATTTAAGGAAATAGAGTTTAGCTTGAATTAGTTGGTTACTATTTAAAAAAGCAATCCCAATATCACCATAGGCTAACGCTAACCCTGCTTGATCATTAAATTTAGTACGAGCCTCAATAACCTCCATTATCGCTTTAATCGCAACATCATAACGCTGCAAACGATTATACAAACCGGCGATATTAAATTTAATATCATTTTGGTCAACCTCAGAACCAAATTGTTGATAAAGCAATTGGGCTTGTTGATAGCTCTTGATAGCGGCTTCCATTCGGCCAGTTGCCGCGTGGACCAAACCGATATTGTTATATAAATTAGCCTGGCGTAACGGCTGTGAGTTCAACTCAATATAAAATGATAACGCATGATTGTAGGCAATCAAGGCATCGGAATTATCCCCTTTTAAATAATACATCACTCCTAATAATTTTTGGATAACGGCTTGTTGAGGTATTAAATTGAAGGGGTTGAGCTCTCCAAGGGCAAGGTGCAGTATCTTGATGGCCGACGTGAGGTTATTTTGTTGATGGAATAATTTTGCTTGGTGCTCCCTAATGTTGATACGCTCAATAATCGTTAAATTAACATCGCTGAGTAAAACCTCAAGGCCTTTTAATGCTAAAGCAGGATCTTTTGACGCGAGTATTACATTTAATTTTTTATCAAAAGGACTTTGATGCGGCTCCGACGATACCGAGAAGCAATAAAATAGCGCTCCAATAATCAGTAATATTCGATAAAAAATAGCCATAAGGTACCCTTCTACCTATTGGATTGAGTAGATATCATCTTTCATATCTAATAAGGTTAAATATAAACGCAGATCCAGTTCCAACTGAAAATAATCAGGCTCCATATACTGACACAGTTTATAAAATGCCTTGTTATGATCCTTTTCTTTTACATGCGCTAACTCATGTACCACAATCATCCGAAGAAATTCCACCGGGACCCGTTTAAATACTCTCGCAATTCTAATTTCATTTTTAGCTTTAAGTTTAGCGCCTTGTTGACGGGTGACAAACGTGTGAGTACCTAACGCATTTTTTACCGCATGTATCTTATCATCAAAGATAATCTTGGTAATTGGCACTGATTGACGGATATATTGTTTTTTTAATTGTTGGACATAACGATAGAGCGCTTTATCCGTTGCCAAATCATGACATTGAGGGTAACGCGACAATAAATAAGGCCCTAATTTTTTTTGTTTAATTAATTCCTGTACTTGGGAAGTAATATTTTCGGAATAACCTTGAATATAAGTTAATTTATTGCTCATAATTTAGTATCATGTATCTTCTGTTAACAACAGTTAGGTTTTTTCTATGGCTAAAAGCCCGATCGATAAATTACTATTTAAACATCCTCATTTAACTCATTCAACTGATGTTAAAGTTATTTCACATATACAGCGAGCAAAGAATGACTGGTTGATTAATACCATAATGATAGAAAATGTTACAGTTGCTTTTAAATTTAAGCGAAAAAATCGCTATATGGATTTAACAGGATCGCTCGTTAACCTCACCTACTATCCAACAATAGAAACAGTTGCGGGCTTTGACATTGAAATAATGAAAGTCGTTCGTATAAAAAAGGCCTAAAAAACTCCTTTAGGCCCAATAAAATACTTAGTGACTTAGTGACTTAGATAATAGTAAGCATTTAAAAAGGCTTGCTCTTGGAAAGGTTTTAGCCCCGTGTGTTTAAACTCTATCGGCGGCGGCGAGCGCTTAATCCACTGTTTGAACACGCTCAAAGGCACTAAATCAACATTATAATCATTAGACAGTTGTAATGCAGCCTCTAACTTGAAGGTAGACATCTTAGCGGCATGTTTACCATTTGAAATTCGCTCAGCAATCACGACACGGTCAACTTTGTAATCTTCCATTAGTTTAAAAAAAGCAAATTGAAATTCTTTCAATTGCTCATTATCATTAACATTACCAATGGTAAAACGTTGCTGACGACAGTCAGGAATATCAAACACATCATTATCTTGCTGTAATATACAAATATTAGCAGCATTGTCTCTTAACTCGACAGCACAAACTCTCATTTTAAACCCTTAAATATCGATACATGGGTAATTATGACTAATTACCCTAAAAATATACCGCTATTATAAACTGAATAACAGGCGTTGAATATCGTAAAGCAACAATTTAATTAGTGATAATCATTGGCATACTTCACAATTTTGGTTATCGTTATTATAATAATCGAAATAGTTTTTCGATTCCTTAACTAACCTGAGTTCTGGATAATAGTTTATACGGAACTCAGATTAACTAAACCGTGTAATGAAAGGATTTAATTATGGCTGGTGTATTAGATAGTGTAAATCAGCGAACACAATTGGTGGGTGAAAACCGACTGGAATTATTGATGTTTAGATTAGGTAGTCATCAAGTTTTCGCCATCAACGTGTTTAAAGTACAAGAAGTGGTGAGAATTCCACGAATTTCAGGTTTACCAGGCTCCAATGCCAATATTAAAGGTGTGGTCAACATGCGTGGTAAAACCATTCCAGCCATTGACCTTCGTGGTGCTATCGGCATGAACCCTGTAGAATTAGACGATGATTGCAATCTGATTGTTACCGAATACAACCGAACTATCCAAGGGTTTATTGTTGGAAAAATTGAACAAATCGTCAATACCACCTGGGGAAATATCCAACCACCACCACGAACCGCTGGTCGTAATCATTATTTAACCGCGATTACCCAAATTGATTATCAAGGACAAAATCGAATTATTGAAATAATCGATGTTGAAAAAGTCCTCGCTGAAATTATCACCTATGACACCAGTATTTCAGAAGGTGTACTCGATGAAGAGATCTCTGAACAGCTGCAAGGTTGTAAAGTGCTCATTGTCGATGATTCATCAACCGCCAGAAATCTAGTGAATCAAACCTTATCCTCAATCGGCATTGTGGTCCTTGAAGCCTCTGACGGTCTTCAAGCCTTGAACAAATTAAAAGCTTGGTGCGACGAAGGCACAGTGGTAACCGATGAGTTATTAATGATGATAACCGATGCTGAAATGCCAGAAATGGACGGTTACAAACTGACTCACGAAATTCGTAATGATCCTCGAATGTCTGATTTATATATTGCCTTAAACACCTCATTAAGCGGTAGTTTCAACGAAGCAATGGTCGAAAAGGTTGGCTGTAATAAATTTGTCTCCAAATTTCAGCCCGATAAACTCGTTGAAATTGTCCAAGAACGTTATCGAGAAAAATATTCAATGCCGCTCAATCCATAATATTCGCGTCGCATCACCGATCAAAGGCTAAAAAGGTTGACTTTTTAGCCTAATTATCTAAAATTTACTCCCCCTAAAACGCAGAATATTTCGCGTTTTCCTTTGTGTCCAGCAAATAAAAGAAACCAAGATGTTAAAGCTTCATATAAATAGAGTAATTAGTAAAAAGTCCGATATTTTATCGGGATTAACCGTGGCGCTCGCGTTGGTACCTGAGGCTGTTGCCTTTGCCATTGTCGCGCAAGTAGAGCCATTAGTCGGCTTATATGCAGCCTTTATTGTTGGTTTAATTACCGCAATATTTGGTGGTCGTCCCGGGATGATTTCCGGCGCAACCGGTGCGCTTGCCGTGGTCATGGTTTCTTTGGTGGTCACCCACGGTGTTGAATACCTCTTTGCCACTGTCGTGTTAATGGGTATTTTACAAATTCTTGCTGGCGCTTTTAAGCTCGGAAAATTTATCCGGATGGTCCCCCACCCCGTGATGCTTGGCTTCGTTAATGGTCTCGCTATTGTGATATTTTTAGCGCAATTAGGTCAATTTAAAGTCGCCGATAGTGCTGGTGTGATGCAGTGGATGCAAGGCGAAGCCCTTTATATCATGTTAGGACTGGTTGCGGTCACGATGGCTATCATTCATTTCCTACCAAAAGTAACCAAAGCGGTCCCTTCAGCGTTAGTCGCTATTGTCGGGGTTTCATTAGCGGTAATTGGCCTCAATATCGACACTAAACTTGTTGGTGATGTTGCTTCAATTGCCGGCGGCTTACCCTCATTTAGTATTCCAGATGTACCAATGAACTGGGACACGCTAGTGATCATCTTTCCTTATGCACTAATTCTAGCAGCGATTGGTTTAATCGAGTCATTACTGACTTTGACATTAATCGATGAGCTAACGCAAACTCGCGGTAAAGGAAACAAAGAATGTATGGCGCAGGGTTTAGCTAATACGGTTACCGGTTTCTTTGGTGGCATGGGTGGTTGTGCGATGATTGGTCAATCGATGATTAATGTTAACTCTGGTGGTCGCGGTCGCACCTCCGGTGTGGTCGCTGCACTTGCCCTCCTCGGTTTTATTTTGTTTGCTTCATCATGGATTGAGATGATCCCACTAGCGGCATTAATCGGGGTAATGTTCATCGTTGTTATTGCCACATTCGAATGGTCAAGCTTTGGTCAGTTAAAGAAAATACCGAAAACAGATGCCTTCATCTTAATCTTAGTGTCTGGAGTTACTGTGGCCTCTGATTTAGCGATTGCTGTGATTGTCGGGGTCATTGTGTCGGCATTGGTTTTTGCATGGCAACATGCGAAGCACGTGATTGTTACTCGTAGTACCGATCAACAAGGTTGGACAGTTTATCAAGTTGAAGGGCCATTATTCTTCGGTGCTATCGCTTCGTTTAAAGAACAGTTCGATTATAATAATGATGCAAACGATATTATCATCGACTTTAAAGAATCTCGGGTCTATGACCACTCTGGTATTGAAGCGATTGATTCATTAGCTGAACGCTACAACGCAATCGGTAAGAAATTACATTTACGTCACCTTAGCCCTGAGTGTACTGCTTTACTGAAAAAAGCGAACTCACTGGTTGAAGTCAATGTAATTGAAGATCCACAGTACCATGTTGCTTCGGACAAACTAGCTTAAGGTTTTATTGTTCTGAGAAACAAAAATGCCGCTCATCGAGCGGCATTTTTTATTGATTAAATAGGTTAATCAATTAATTGTACTTTAAAATTAGCACCGCTAAAGTCACCGCTTAGGTAAAAATACATATAAGTACCACGATGCGGATATGCAACATCGACTGACTCATTGTTAGTATCACGATTAGTTGATAACCAGTAACGGTTACTCTCTGATGGCCAAGAGTTTGGATTTACGTATAAATCCGCATCGCCGCTGCCACCTTGTAACTGAACAATCATTCGCTTAGTACCATTAGGGATAAAGATTGAGAAGTAGCGGTTTGCGCTAGATACTGCAATTTTTGCAACACCGTTGATTAATGACATATTGGCAGGATCTTGCTCCGGCGTCATCTCACCATTACCATTATCGTCGCCATCAGGAATCGGCTCTTCATGGTCAGATCCATCTAGTACCGCTGACAGTTTTAGACCACTAAAGGTACTGTAAGCAGATAAACCAACAAAGTAACGCCCAGCAATAGGAGCTTCGATGACAACTGACTCTTCATTACCTGATAAATAAGGACGTTGATCAAAATTATCTTGTGACACTCGTTCTGCAAACTTAACATACATATCTGCATCACCTGTCCCGCCAGTACTTTTGATCGTTAACTTAGTTGTGTTAGCTGGAACATCAACATAGAATTTACCAAAGAATTCACCTTGTTCTAGATGAACAGTCTGAGTTTTAGCATTTAAGGAACGCCATGCTGTATCAGGAGCCGGTTCTTCTGGTGATGGCTCTTCTGGTGCAGGTTCTTCCGGTGATGGTTCTTCTGGTTCGACACCATCATCAGATGGACCGCTTGCGATGATACCTGTTTCACCCACCTGAACTTCGCCTAACCACTGCTTCCATTCACTATCGTAACTAGTACCAATGCTGTCGATGAAGTCTTGATATTCTTCATATTGATCGCTTCTTAAGAAAGCTAGAATAGTATCAACATCACTTGAATGCTTTTCAAACATAAAGCGAACCGCTAAATAACCCCAACGATAAACACGATCTTGACCACTGCTGTAGTTATTTTTAAATATTTCGCTGAGAGAAAACTTTTTAGAACGACCCACTTCAACCGCGTCGGCATAACCGTCACGATAAGATACGTATTCAGCTAATCCTTCAATCCACCAAATAGTATTTTCAGAAATCGAACGACCAAAGTTACCACTTAAATTAAAACGACCATCCAAGTAATGGACATATTCATGTTGTAAATTCCAAACATGGAAATCTGGTTGCTTCCATTCTGCTTCATAAGCCACGAAACGTGCTTGGTTACCAGCAACATTCGGTGAACCTTCTAAATACATCCCACCATTATCAGTATTCATCCCAAAGAATGTGGTACCAAATGTCTTATAATCAGTAGAACTTCCAAAAATAACCAGTTCTAATGCGGTGTTGAGATCGCCAAACACTGGCTGATTATTAGTATCAAGTAACTGGTGGAAGAAAGTTTCCTGATTACCCAACGTTTCACAAACCCACTGCCCTTGGGCATTAGTTAGGTCTTGTGCACGAACTTTTAGGCTATCAGAACAACTGTGATTATAACTTAAAACTTGAGCTTCAAGCACTTCTTCATAACCGCAAATACCGTAATATTCACAATTATTTTTATCGTAAAAGTTAACCATGTCAGCTGCGCCTAACCAAAGGGCAGTCGCCTCACCATTCATGGTGTAACGATCAAAAACAGTTTTAATCCGAGCAGCAACATACGAACGCTGAGCGTCATACTGTAAAAAACGCCCCATCTCTTTCACTGAGTTATTTAATAAATAGTTAGAATCGGTGCCAATTAAGTTAGATTTATTATTGTAAAAGTTATATAGCGCATCCACTAAGCTGCGATCAGATTTAATGATATTAACAAAATCGTCATTTTGATGACCACGGAATAATACAGTAAAAACACCATTGGTCGCGCTAACCATGTGCCAACTTGCTTGACTGGTGGCATCGAAATCACTTAATAAACGCTTAACAACCCAAATAAACCGCGCATTAAGTTCAGCACTATCAATCAAGCTAATTGCTTCTTTCAACACTTTCGCATTAGCATCAGTTTTCGAAAAAACTTTACTGTTGGCAAAAAATGCATCTAATGCATACGAAATTTGTTGTTTTACATTGCTGCTATATTTACCAATATCATCTTTTTTGTAGTAAGCCACATAAAGACCAGCACGGAGAAAATAAACTAACTGTTCAATGTTATTGCTATTATTACCCTGATAACGTGATGCTTTTGAGCGAATTAAATTTGCTACATCAACCATATTTCTTTCGTTGAAAATCGCTTTAGCGTTAGCTCCTTCAACATTAAATAATTGATCAATACAATCGCCGCCATGGGAAGCCACGAAATTAGCCATATCATTGGTACTGGCGAAATCGCCAACTGTACAAGCTGTATTAGATTGCATAACAGAATCAAAACCAACAGCACCTTTCCCACCTTCAACAACAACTGGATGGCCATGATGACTATAGTTAGGATTTACAGCGTTCTGCTTCGGCAATAATTTTGTAGGCCCAACACGTGGTGCTTTTAATACTGTTTTTTTAATGGTTTTTGCACTTTTTTTTGTAATTTCAGTGCTGGTTATTAATTGATATTTAACACTAGCGGCTTCTTCTAACGAAGAATGTGCTAAAACATTAGCACTCAATGCTAAACTAATTGATGTAGTCAATAATCTTAATTTCATGTAACCCCTTAAAATCTGATCTTAATAATAATTATTATTTCTTATTGTCACAATAACTTTAATAAGCTAAAAGTATTGCCCGCGAATAATTGTATACATTATCCATAATGTCAACATCTTTGTAACATATCGTTACAAAATGGGGCTGTTTGCACAAAAAATAAATCATTTAGATTGGTGTTATTTATTTATTTTGACTATAGTTGCCCTCCTTACAAAAAGGTCACTTAAGCTATGAAACTAAATGTATTACTTGTTTTTATTTATTGCAGCTGTTTAGCTGCTACCGCAAAGCCTATTTCTTCGTTAGATCCAGAAGAACAAAGAGTCGGCAAAGCACACCAAATGTTAGGCGAGAAAATAACACCGTTAGTTGAGTCAATTGAATCTTTCAAATTAGCACTCGTTAACACAACCTCTTTTTCTCAGTCACAACGTATTGTTAGTAACCATGCTGAAAGCTTGTGGTATAGCGCAATAAATCAGATTAAAGCAAGTAATAGCTATGATGACAGGCCTTTATATTGGGCACGATTACTTGGCAGAATAAGCCTTAAGCAACATGATTTCCCGTTTCAATTATCATCAAAGCAACAAGCTGTATTACTCCAGTTGTGGGAAGATGGTTCTCGTGGCTTAACGACCATATCTTATAGTGACGACCCAACGATTGACCGAATATTTCTGACTGGCTTTGATCCCTTTTTACTGGATCGAAACATTGATCAAAGTAACCCATCAGGTGTAACCGCTCTATTACTCGACGGCGTTATTTTTGAGTTTAAGGGTAAAAAAATTCAAATTGAAACGGTCATGATCCCAGTGAGATTTGACGATTTTGACCAAGACTTGATTGAACGGATTTTAACCCCATTAATGGCCCCAGAAAAAAAAATCGACCTGATCACCACGATTTCAATGGGTAGAAAAAGTTTTGACCTTGAACGTTTTCCAGGTAAGCGACGATCAGCGACCATTTCGGGTAATCGCAATGTGATTACCGGCGCGAGTCCAGTGAATCCACTCATTCCATTATTAAAAAGTAAAGCCCATGATAGCGCTGAGTTTGTCGAATTTTCCTTGCCTGTTAAGTTGATGCAGCAAGCCACGGGGGTGTTTAAAATAAATGACAATCATCAAGTAACAACATTAGCTAAAGGAAAAATATCACCACAATCATTAACTGAACTGACTAATGAAATTTCGGTACAGGGCTCCGGTGGTTCATATTTATCCAATGAAATATCTTATCGCAGCATCGCGCTACGGGATAAACTAGCCAGTGATATGGCCATCGGGCATATTCATACCCCAAGAATAAAATCATTTGAACCCCTTGTGATTAAGCAAACCGTGACTCAGATTACTGAAATGTTAAAACATGCCTCTACTAGTTTCAAATAAACAGCGATTGTTAACACGAGTTGAAGAGTGCTATCAACTCGCTGAACAACAATTAGCTTGTGTGTTGCCACGACCTATCGTGCTATTTAATCAGCGGGGGAAAATTGCTGGCTCAGCGCTGTTACAGCGGAATACCTTACGCTTTCACCCCCAAATTTATCAGCAAAACCTTAGCCATTTTTTGCAACATGTGGTCGCCCATGAAATCGCTCATTTAATTGTGTGGCAAAAATTTGGTCGAGTGAGACCCCACGGTAAAGAGTGGCAAGCGATGATGATCAGCGTTTTTTCATTACCACCTGAGCGTACTCATCAGTATGACACTGATAATATTGGAATAAGAACAATCCAGTACCAATGCAAATGTACAATTCTTAGTTTTAGCGTCAAACGTCATAACAATGTCCTAAAAGGAACAACTTACCTTTGTCGTCGTTGCCGTGGGCAATTAATTGCTCTTTAGCTTTTTTCCCTTTAAACTCCGCACAAATTACCATCATAACCCTTCGATATTTAGATAATTTTGGAACTAATAAATAACCATGCCTAAGTTTTTTCAATTGTTTTTAATCACAATAATAATCCTAAGTACTTTTTACACCGAAGCCAGCCCAAAAAGCTTCAGTCAAGCCAAGAGAATGGCTTTAAAGCTCCATCAGCAACAAGATACTAGTTTCTATTGCGGTTGCGATATCAAGCGTATTGGGAAAAAACTGCGTCCGGATCTGGCCAGTTGCGGTTATCAGTATCGAAAACAACTAAAACGAGCTAGTCGAATTGAATGGGAACATATTGTTCCAGCTTGGGAATTTGGTCATCAACGCCAATGTTGGCAAAAAGGTCGCCGTAAAAATTGCACCAAAAATGATAAAATATTTAAAGCAATGGAAGGTGACCTACACAACTTAGTCGCCGCGGTTGGTGAAGTGAATGGTGATAGGTCTAATTACCGTTTTAGCCAATGGAACGGTCAACCTCAACAATATGGTCAATGTGACTTTATTGTCGACTTTAAAGGACGTAAAGCCCAGCCTCCTAAAAATCGCCGTGGTGATATTGCACGGATCTATTTTTACTTTAATAAACAATACAACCTGAGAATAGCTAAATCACAATTCAAACTTTTTAGGGCATGGGACAAGATAGATCCCGTTGATAAAAATGAATGTCGCCGTGACCAGCGGATCAGTCAAGCCCAAGGTAATCATAACCCCTTTGTTCAGCACCAATGTAAGCGCAGTTAGCCATATAAATGAGGTGCGTTTAGCACCTCTTTTAAGTAGTCAATCGCTGTTATGTTCGAGGGTATTGGACTGCCAATAACCATTGACCCCAATTTTTGTCCATACCCATTTTATCCAACCCAATAATGAAAAACAGAGCCAAATCACCCACAATAACATCCCTGCTTTGTAGAATAACCTTGATACATTCATGACTTCGACTGTTGGTATAGTGCCACTCGTGTGATCGATAAACCATTGTAAATGATTACCTGATGATGAATTACCGACAATCCCCATATTGGGGCTGCTAAGTAGGCTCATTGGAATATGACTAATCAGTGCCAATAAGCAGACAATCGATAGCAGATACAAACCAATTTGCGAAGTATTATACCACCCTCTACTTAGGCTGTTATTTCGATAGGTACTCGCTGTGACGGCTATAAACCAAAAAGCGACTAACATCAGCACGCTCCAGTTACTCAAACTAAACCCAAGCCCCAGCACTAACCAGCTTAGAGTGTTTAACGGAGAAAAGGAGCAACGCCCAAAGAGCAGTGCAATGACAAAAAATGCGATTAACTCCCCCCAATACACCACAGCGGGGCCAAGTAAGGGGCCATCAGCCGATAAAATCCAGCGATCATCCGTTAAGTCAACGCTAGTGACAACATTGCTAATGTGAGTATTAAAATCAACTAACGGTGCTTTTAGCCAATTTGATGGTGTCGTAGCTGCTTGCAATACAATCTCGACGTCGTGGCTGCCCGGTACTAAAGGTAGGGTTAATGCTTGTTGTTGAGCCCCTTCTTGTGATTGCAGATGAATCACTTTATTATCAATTTTTATGGTGCTGATTTGGTAATCAGCGGGTAAATCAATGGTATGTTCACCACCTCGGGTGCTGCGATAGGCAAAAGATAAGTTAATCGTTGTTGAGCGCTGCCCTTGGTTTAATTGATAATTAACCTTATCTATTGAAAAATACTTCCCGGCTATTGCTTGTGGCCGATGGCTCTTAATCGTCAATTGTTCACCAGGCTGTGGGTAGTAGGAATGACGATAAATACCCTGTATATTCTCAGATTCTAACACTTCAACCATGCCTGATAATGATAGATGCCAAGAGGGACTCGATTCAAGTTGCCAATGTTCTGCGGCATCTCCCTTTGCGGCGGTTAATGTTAAATCGGTACTGATGTTGAGTAATGATTTCCACGTTATCATTCGTTGATCATCAGCAAATGTAACTTTGGCTTGGCCTTTTTCGACGGTAATATTAGAAGTTAAGAGATGTTCACCACTTAGCAGCGCAATGTTCACGCCAAAACTGCCTGTTGCGGGTGCGACACGCTCAATTGTGGTAGTCACATGCCATTGTTCGGAAAAATGAAGCTCGCGCTTAATAAGCACAAAAGGACTAACATGGTACCTGATCTGTTGCTTGTTACTGACCTGTTGTTTTTGTTTAGTGACAACAAAGCCTAAACTATTAGCCTTCAGCGTATTTTTATTCACCCCTTGTACTTGCCAATGCTTATCGACTTTAACATTGATATTATTAACAATTTGTTTGAATTTAAGCTGAAATTCATTAACCGGATCTACTAATCCGCTCACTTCAATGGTTGATATCCCTTGATTAATAGCCACATATAACCAGCTATTTTTGGAGATGATTCCGGTGGCACGTTTACCATTGACCATAATTTTATTGGGCTGCCAAAATTCAGATTGTGGCAACGCAATCGCGCTATCAGTTAAACTGTGCACTTCAATCGATAAGATTAGTGCTTTATCTCTCAAATCAACAGCCACTTGATTAAGCCCAACACAAGATTGCTGACAAGACGGCGATTTGAGTAAATGCTGCTGTAATTGATCGAGTAACTTTTGATTTGGAAACTCACTGGCTTGCACATCAATTGGCGATAGTAGCGTTGCACCCAGTATGAGCATCGCCATAAGATTAACGGTCGGTACGGTTACTTTTTTAATGTCGCTACAGCGTATTGATGAACGCAACATGTTTGCCATCAACACAAACCACAACGCCATGATCGTTATCGCACTTAGTTTTAAGGCCGTATTAGCCGTTCGATTTAAGATTAATAGAGTATAATTTTGATTATGAGCGACGGGGCTGTGCCACTTAATATAATGCTGCTGCCAAGTCCAAGCAGGTCGGCCTGCTCCGACTTGCAAGACAGCGTCAGACTGGTAGCGTTCCAATTTTTTATATTTAATCATTGAGCCTTTTAGCATCATCCGTTTACTGCTAACACTTGATGTCATTACCTCAGCATCCTGGTATTGGCTTAAGTGTCTTAGATCGCGGTTAGCGGAAACCTGATGATAAGGTTTCTCTAGTTGCGGGTGAATAACCTGGCGGATCTGAATCGCGCTAAACAACAGGCCTGCCGCCAATGCTGCTAAAGCACTCAAGCCTAAATAGGATTTAACGGTCAATTCAAGTTTCTTAAACGGCTGATGTTTCCATACGGCTACCGCCAATAACAAATTGATCAACACGATCACTGGTGCCTCATTTTCTTGAAACAATAATACCAACATCACAAATGTAACCACACCAGTTAATACGCCAATCACCCGGCCCGCAAATATCGAAGAAAGCAAGACCACAAAACAGCTCCATATTGTCCAGTTACTCCACCAGCTGTCTGATACATAATCGGCACCAAAAACTGCAAATAAACGAGTAGCTGGGGGTAAATTAAGCGTTAAGTTAACCTGTTCAAAATCATTATTCCATCCGGTCACGGCGATTTTTTGAGTATTATTGACGTTACCGCTGACCGTTATATCGACATTGGCATGGCGATTTTCGATGCCTCGTTGCGTGTCGTTTGAATGGGTTATTAGCATCGCACCGTCTTGGTCTTTTGCACCATCGAGTAAAAAAGGCTCGCTCATATCAAAGCGCCAACCGCTGGTCATAGCGCCACTGATTTTGTCTTCAAAGCTAAAATATTGATGATCAAACGACAACCACATTTGGCGATTCAATTGTAATTGATCCGCGAGATGATCGGGTTTACCTCGATGGGATATTTGATAGGTCATGGTATCGTTCGTGGTCATCAGATAACTGGGTAAATTATGCCAATTTTCTGGTAAATCAGCCAAGGTTGGATCGATCATTCGAGCGCCAGTAAGCTTACCGACTCGAAATTTTTCGTTAAGCGAAAAAGCCCAAATTTCGTCATTCGGCCACGGGGCTATTTGCTGTGGTCGTTGCCACGAGAGCAAGGTTGGGGGCGCATAAGCGCTAATAATAATCTGCCATTGCCCTGGCTTGACATTGGCATGTAATATCCCTGACGCATCTAAATAGGCCGGGATATTACTGCTTATTTTGGCTAATTTAAACCCTTTAGGTAAAGCCATCCCTAATGATTGTTGGCGCATTTCACCGGAAATATTTAATTTAATCGATGTTTCAAGATTAATATACTGACCATCACTGATTTTTCGCATGACCGTAAGCCCAGTGCTGTTTTGCGCGGTAGTGACACTACCTTGTTCGCGCAGCCATAATTGATTATCGACTCGCTTGGGATAGGCAACTTTTTGTTGAGCATTACTCAGTGTAATGATGCCATTGACTGGGGGGATTTTTAGGGTGTCGGGCATCTTAAGCCACTGGAACTGACCTGTAATTAGAAAGTTACCTTTAGCTAACCTGATGGCTGGACTACCACCGTGACTAACGACTGCGATGGGCTTTTTATTGACATAAACATCAATCGGCCAGTTATCTTTATTACCTGGTAATAACAACCAACTCGGTGCTAATACGTGCCAACGCTGATTAAACGTTGCTTGATGTTCGTTAACATCGATATTTAACGTACCGGGCCAGGCACAAAGATGATTATCACTGTTAGAAAAGTCGGCTTGATTAATCGCGGGACAAGAATGATTTGGATATTCTTTAAGCACCCATGATACCCAGGGTTGCAATGAATCCGGCACGGTCGACTGAGCGCTCGCGGTGAACAGTAGCATGCTACTAATAATTAATATCAAAAAATTATGATACAAAAATGGTCGAGCTAAACGCGTAATCATCGTGACAAATTCCTTGTCAAAAAAGGCAGATAATATTATCTGCCTATATCACTTAATGTAACAAACTATATAACTTTCGTCGATAACCGGACGCCAACTTATCACCAGCCGGCAAGGCCGCAATAATATCTAAAAAACGCTTTTTGGCATCTTCAAAGTTTAAATCAGTCGCTAATACGCCAAATAATAATGCCAACGCATCTTCACTGCGATTATTTTGACTATAGCTAATCGCTAACTGCAGTTTAATGTGATCATCTTGAGGTGCTTGCACTAATTGCTGCTCTAGGGCTTTGATTTCAGGCGACTGCCCTGCTTCGTTTGCTAACACTAATAATGATTCAAGGCGCTCAAAGCTACTATTTTTATCTTCCAACGCAAAACCGTTGAGTAGCTCTTGAGCTTGAGGCAATTGCCCTAGTCTAATTAAGACTTCAATGTAACAACTTTTTATATCAACCCGTTGATTGTCGAGCTGATAAGCTTGCTCAATAATCGCGTAAATGTCATTAATTGCTATCTTTTCATTAAGTAGCATCGCACTAGCTTGTAATAACAAGTCATCTTCTGGCTTAGGTAAATACTTGGCTAACATTTCTTTAACCTGTGGCATCGTTACCACACCATTTAAGCCATCAATCGGTTGACCCGCTTTAATTAGTACTAAGGTCGGTACCGAAGTAACACCGAATTGACCGGCAATTTGCGATTGAGTATCACAATCGATTCGGGCAAGCACAATTTTTTCGCTCATTTCAAAGGCCAGCTGACGCAATTGATTGGACATCGGTACACTGGCCGAATCTCGCGGCGAATATAGTTCAACTAAAATAAGCTGTTCGGGTTGTTGTAATAATACCTGTTGAAAATTTTCAGGGTTGATTTCCACAATATTGGTCATCGATGTGTTTCCTTTGCTTAAACTATTATGAGAGCGATTTTAATATATTTGCTGACGAATTGACATTGAATGCTATCATAACAATAATTTAAAACATGAGTTTAATAATCAGTAATGAATTTATATTTCCGACTGTTCTTTTTATTGTTATGGCAAATACCTCGCAATAAAACCAAACAATTACTAACCGATCCCAGCCATTATTCTTTTCGGGTGTTACCGCTTGACTGTGACATCAATTTTCATCTCACGAATTCTCGCTATTTAGCGTTAATGGATTTAGCCCGCACTAAAATGATGAGTGATTGTGGGATGTTTAAGGTCTTTTTAAAAAAGAAATGGCTCCCCATTGTCAGCTCGACTGAAATTACCTTTATTAAAGATATTAGACCGTGGCAAAAGTGTGACATCATCACTAAAATGGTCGGATGGGATCATAAATATTTTTATATTGAACAACGATTTGTTGGTGATGATAAAGTCTATGCTATTGCGCATCTGCGTGGCTTATTTGTCCATAAGCGCAAGGTCATCGATATCGATAATATTATTGCGTTGAGCGAAGAGCCATTAGTACAACCGGAGTTACCCGCGGAAATCATTCATTGGCAGGCACTACTTGAAGCGAAAAAAGCAAGTAATGGCATCGTAAAATAGCGAATATAAAATTTTCACCGACAAACCTCCGTTAAATAGCGGAGGCTTAGTCACTAAAGCTTTTAATCTTCGATGTCATCTTCATCTTCGTCAAACACCGGGCCATTCTCATCCATAAAGTAAGTACCCCAACCGTCATATTGGACTTTATTCTTTAAGGCAACTCGAATTAAGGCTTCAGTGTCCTTGTCTAACCGTTCAACGGTCAGCTTATGATCGATGGTAGCATCAAAACAAAAAATCAATGCACCATCGTCTAATTCTAACTCTTCCGCATCAGATACTTCAAAACCAAGCTTGAACGCATCAACCGCGGCTTTTTCCAGTGAATCAAAATTGGCACAAGACATATGATGTTCAATGGGATAATCAACATCTGGTGCACTGCCATCGGCAAGTAATGCTTCGACAATTTCACGGTTTTCTAATTGTTGATGTTCAATTTCTTTTTCAACAGACATAATTTTTCTCTTGGGGAAACAACCCCAGTATTATAAATCAAAACGCATCACGAAGTTAAGTATTATTAAGTTGCGCTACTTCACTATTTAACTGATTGAGTTTGGCAGTCATCTGCTCATGACAATAACTAGCTAACTCACGAACCTCGGATTTTTTATAATCACGCACATTGATTGGCTCCATCATTTCAACAATAGCATGGCCATTATTCCAACGATTTAGCTTAAAATAACTGGTGTCACTTAGTACAACAGGAACGATAGGTGCTTGCGCTTGAATAGCAGTATGAAAAGCACCGGTTTTAAAAGGCAATAGACCATCGCCTTTATTACGCGTGCCTTCAGGAAACATCCAAATCGATAATTTATCTTCAATCATCCGATCCGCAGTCTGCTTTATTGTCCCTACGGCTTTAGTTTTATTTTTTCTATCGATCATGATATTGCCCGATAGCCAATATAGTTGACCGAAAAATGGCACCCATTTAAGGCTTTTTTTACCAACACTAACGGTACCTTGTTGGACGGCTCCGGAAATAGTCACCACATCAAAAGTGTTTTGATGATTTCCAATAAACACCCTAGATTCATACGCTAAGTTTTTCGGGGTTCGAACAATTAACGTAATACCAAACAACGGGGCAAGGCTACTAAGCCACCCAGCAATAACAAAGGTGTTATTTTGATGAAAAGGACGAATCAGACAAAATAAACAGCCAATAATACATAACAGAATAATAATAGGGACGAGGATCAAGATCCGCAGTAAAGCAATCATTAAATTTCCTAAAAACAAACGAACTAAATTTATCGCGCTATTATGAGCAATGTTCGACACCTTGTATACAGTTGTTCGCCGAAAAAAAAGCAGCTTAGGGTTAACTAAACTGCTTTCGATTAATATTCAAGCAAACTTAAAACTGATAAGTTATACCCGCGTAATAGTATGCGCCATTAAAACCAAACGGTGCACTACGGCGAGAATATTGAAATACGCCATCTGATTGCACAATCAAGTTGCCGTTACTGTCCATAATAGTACCCGATCGAGATTGGCCAATGGTATTTGTATCTGGCACGGTATCAAACAAATTATTAGCGCCAATATTAACACTAACGTTGTCGTTAATATGCCAAGTCCCTTGAACATCCGTTAGCCATTCAGCACTAAAGGTTTGCGTTTTACCACCATCCATTACAGTATATTCACCAAAACGGTTTAATGAAAAATTGACACTAAAATCATTAATGGAGTAGTTCGTGGTGAAGTTTATCCGATCTTTAGGTTGCCATTCTTCAATGATTGACACCCCTTGCGCACCAAAGACATCTTGTGGCTTAATGCCATTTAAGCCGCCCGGTGAGAACTGTTCTGTGACATCGGTGGTAGTCGTATTAAACGCTAAAGATAACTTAAGATCGCCCTCTCCAACACTGGTATCGTAAATGGCAACAACATCAACCCCTTCCGTTTTAGTATTGGCACCATTAATAAAGAATTGGGCACCCGTTACGCCGTTTTTAGCTAAGGCTGCATCAAATACTGCGCTGCCTGAGCCTGGTTTAATATTGTCACTGATAACAATACGATCATCGATCACAATTTTATAATAATCAACGGTTAAGGTTAAACCATTACTCGGGGTGAATGTCATGCCTATACTGTAATTCTTCGATTGCTCTTCTTGCAATTGCGGAATGCCAATGTCCTTTGCTAACTGCGAGTCATTACGGAATGTCCCCACTTGATATGCTTTACCGCCCGCGAACTGAGTACTGATATTATTAAAATACTGTTGCTGCATCGACGGTGCTCTAAAGCCAGTACTAATGGCACCACGTATTACTATTTCATCAATGATGTTATAACGACCCGATACCTTGAAGTTAGTGGTGTTACCAAAATCTTCAAAATCATCATAACGTAAAGCGCCAGTCAATAAGAAGTCATCACTAATATCCCACTCAGCATCTAAATAAAGTGAATAGACATCGCGGGTTTCATCAACTGCATTACCCGGGGTAAATCCAGGGAACACTTGTATACCACCTAGCGCGCCTTGACCAATACCGTCATAATCTTTCCAAGAGTATTCTTCACCGGGTTTTATTTGATAGCCATCACGGCGGAACTCAGCGCCCCAGGCATAGCTAATCTCATCAGAGGCCCAAGTCATGTCTAAATTAACCGTGGTTAAATCGAGTACCAATTTCCCTGCCGATGCTTGAGTTTGGCTGCTACCTCTAAGTGATGCTGTACGCCCTTGAGCTGCAACCCAAGACGCATTTAGAGAATTACTTATCACATACTCTTGGGAGTTTTGACCTTTAGTGACCGACAGATCTAAGGTCATCTCATTTTCTAATTCATGTCGATAACCAACATTAATCGAAAAATCATCATTTAGGGTATTAATTAGCGGTAAAAAGCCGTCTTGGTAATACGCTTCACCATCTGATAATTTAGGATTGCGGCCATCTTGATTAGCGCGGCGATAAAAACCACCGGACTGGTTTTCACGATCCGACCATGTCATAAAACCATATAATTCATCATCACCGATATCCATTCCAGTATTGATTACTACCGCGTGCTGTACAGAGTCGGAATCGCCGACTCTGAAATTAAGACGATTAAACGTGGCTTCCCTTGGATCAGTCGCAATAACAACACCAGCATTGTTAGGATCATCACTACAGGTATATTGACATTGTGCCGATAATCCAGCGCGATTAGTGTTACCCCGATCGCGATAATCATAGGTTAAACTAACGAAACCTTCATCAAATTCAAAACCTTTAGATAGCGAGAAATTATAAGTTTCACCGTCACCTTCACTGTATTCGCCGTATGACAAACTGACAGAACCTGGATCGCTACCGTCTTTTAAGACCAGATTGATCACCCCGGCAATCGCATCAGAACCATACTGAGCGGCAGCGCCATCACGTAATACTTCAATGCGCTTTAACGCACTACCAGGAATCGCATTTAAATCAGCGCCTGAGGTACCACGACCGACCGAGGTATTTATATGCACTAATGCCGATTGATGACGTCGACGACCGTTAACCAATACTAATGTTTGGTCAGGTCCCAAGCCACGTAACGTTGCAGGGCGCAACGCGTCGCTGCCATCACTAACACTAGAACTAGAAAAGTTAAATGAAGGGACCGTAGCTTGTAACATCCGTCCGACTTCCGTTTGACCAGTAGATTTTAATTGTTCACTGCTAATTAAATCGACGGGTACTGGAATATCCGCCTCGGTGCGACCAGCGACTCGGCTACCGATAACTGAAATTGTTTCTGTTGCTTGCGCTTCTTCGGTTGCTTCCTCGGCTGCAAATACTGACGTAGATAACAGTGCTGAACCAATTGCTACACCGCACAACACCCGAGATTTTTCATAAATACTCGACAGTGTTCGTGCTAAAATTGTTCTATTTATTGACATGGGCCATTTCCTTATTGATGATCATTTTAATGATTGTGGTTACTAGTCAAGCAAATAAATAATTAAAACTCAAGAAAATAGCGCATACTTTTAACAAACGCCACATTATTACAACATTTATAAGACTTTAGTCTAACTAGATGTACCAATTTAAAAAACTGTAGCCGGTTAAACCGATGCTGACTAATAAGAAGAATGACCATATTTTTGATTCAAAAATTTCTCTAATCGTAAAATGAATCATTACCGCCAATGAAACCACCCAAAATCCGCGCCAAAAACTCAAACATAGGCCCTGAAGCTCATGGCTATTTAAGTTATTACCGAGTGTAAAATAACGGATAACATAAAAACCGGCTTGGCTTAATGACACGAGGCCAAACACCACTAATAACCCAGAAATTGCTAACCGAATAGCACGTTGATTTGAACTCACAAAAACTTCCTTTATTGACCGATTGCCGGTGACAGACATTTTATCACTTGATAAGTATACTGCTTTTCTTGTTTTGATATTGCTAAAACTTCATAATCGTTAAGTTCAATCACCCGTGATTTTTCAGGTATTTGGCAACGGGAAAATGAATCCGCCTCAAGCTGATAAATAAACTCTCTTAAGCTCCAACCGATAAATTTTTCATAATGCCGAGGCAATGTCTTACTCTGATGAATATCCACTTCATCAATCACCTCTTCAATAACTTCGTTAATTACCCTTTCATCATCAAACACCCTAGCGACCTTTTGAAAATCATCAGGAAAATAAATAATTAATTGTGATAATAACAACATTGACAGACCCATTCTGACGATGCCGGTCGTAAAAGGATAACGCACAGAACTGATCAATTGTGTGGCTTTAATCCCAAAGGGTTTGAGCAATAGTAAAAAGATCAGATAGAGCGGAATAATAAACTGCATCAGCAATAAAATCGCCAAGGTAAAACCCAAAATCCACAGTGGCAGCATCAATAAGATCGCAAAATTATGGCTATAGGTTAGGTGGATGGCACTCACACCGGTGATTTCATTAATTAAGCCCGATGCATTGACTAATGCAAAATTAGCCACAACAGCATAACAAAACAATAATACGGCCTTACCCGCTAAGGAATGCCAAAGTTGAGTAAAACGCGGCCAAAACTCTAACGTCAACGCACTCATAATCAATAAACTAATGATTGGATACTCGCCAGCTCCATTAAACATTAACAGCAGTAAGCATAATCCATATATTTTTTGCGATAACGTTAATTGCATAAATAGAAAGATAAGTTTTGTTTTTATCCGCTGTAGCGCAGCAAAAAATAGATATATATTCAACTTTGGTAAAGGAATAAGTAAGTGAGGTAATTTCATTGAACGGCCATTTTAATTATTTAAAGTAAATATACCTCACTAATCTAAAAATAGGCAATCTTGACTTTTTGATCGTGCGCGATATAATCGCCAAAGATTAATAAATGAATTAGGAAAACAACATGCAACCATTTTACCAATTAAGCGCCACCAGCCTGCAACAACAACCTATTTCGATGAAACAATATCAGGATAAAGTGGTCCTTGTTGTTAACACCGCAAGTCAATGTGGTTTAACCCCTCAATATGAGGGCTTGCAACAATTACATCAAAAATACCACGAACAAGGGCTGGTGATTTTGGGCTTTCCTTGTAACCAGTTTAAGCAACAAGAGCCGGGAAGTTCTAATGAGATATCTAAAGGCTGCTTACTTAATTATGGGGTCAGCTTTCAGATGTTCGATAAGATTGAAGTCAATGGCAGCAATGCCCATCCAATTTATCAATATTTGACCAGTGCGTTACCTGGAATTTTCGGGAACAAAATCAAATGGAATTTTACCAAATTTTTATTAGGACCTAATGGCCAGCCGATTAAACGCTTCGCGCCAACGACGAAACCAGCGGCGATTGAATCTCATATCATAAAAGCCTTAGCGTTAATCAATGAATAATCAACAACTTGATCAACAGCTCTGTTTTCCATTGTATGCGGCATCTCGTTTAGTCACGCGTTTGTATCAACCATTATTAGAGCAACATAATTTGACCTACACACAATATATTGTGTTGATGATTTTGTGGCAGCATGATGGTGCTAGCGTTAAGTTGATTGGTCAAAAAGCGTTATTGAGTAGTAATACGCTAACACCGTTATTGAAACGGATGGAGCAAGCACAGTTATTAAAACGCCAGCGCAGTGTTAATGATGAACGTTCGGTTGAAATCAATTTAACCGAGCAAGGTTGGCAGCTGAAAACAACCTTGGCCTGTATTCCACAACAATTAATCGAGCAAGCTGATTTTGATCTCGATAAAGCTCGTCAGTTAAAAAGCTTACTGGATCAATTAATCACTCATCTTGCTTGAACTAATACCACCTCCGATAATTAACTGTTCATTATTAGCAGTTAAAACAAATAATAAGGCTACCGCGTCCTGCTATCGCCCCTTAACTACGTCCGGTAGGCAACAGCGTTATTTATTTTCTATATAGAATGACTATACACGTAAATAAATGCCTTGTTCTCATCCGTTTCTCCTCGCTAATAAATAGACAATTAATTTAACGGAATTGGTATAATTCAATTTGCTGCGCGCTGTAATTAACAGCGCGATTAACATAACGTGGTAGCGCATCAAGTTCGACACTGTCTATTAAGTTTTTAACCTCAAGTCCAAGTTCAGTATCCCCTTCAATGACTAAGCGACGTTGAAAAAACAATGAATCTGGATCCTCTTTACGTGCCGCAATTAACAACAAATCATCACCGCTAGCACTAAACGAGACATCGAATGCATGTGGCGTCTGCCCTGAAGCTTCAATTCGTAAAGCATTACCATCACAGGTGACTAACCAGTGCAAATTAAGATCGGTCACACTTATCTTCAGCCTCTTACCGACTAAAAATTCAAAGTCGCCATCGGTGATTTCCTCACTAAACAGTTGATTGAGAGTATGCTCTAGTGCTTTCTTTTGCAGACTAAAGGGCATTAACGCCAATAATGGCTCAAGAACCACCGGGCCCCGCGTGAAAATAATGCTTTTTATATGATTTAGCATCAGCGCTATTCCTAAGATCAAAACCTTATTATAAAAATCACTGATCAAATATAAATGATTTAGGTCAATTGCGTCTAATCCAATCAGATAAATTTTCATACCCGTGACCTTTAGCAATGCATGGATCACATTGCCGAGCAATAGCCCGCTATTAGGATTGAGTGCAACGAAGCAGATCGGGTTTTAGACCGCTACAAAACCTGCATCTTCATTGATTATGGGTATATACGCTTGTTTAAAATCAAGGTTAGCAACGCCTGATATTTTTATTATCTGGCTCACTGTTATACCAGAGCATATTTCAATGGAACTTCTCTGCCCTGCGGGTAATTTACCCGCCCTTAAATCGGCGATTGATCATGGTGCCGATGCGGTTTATATCGGAATGAAAGACGATACCAATGCTCGGCATTTCGCCGGACTTAATTTTAATGATAAAAAATTAGCACAAGCTGCCGACTATGTTCATCAGCATGGTAAAAAATTGCATGTCGCGATTAATACGTTCGCACACCCAGGCCAATGGCAACGATGGCAAGATGCAGTGGATAATGCCGTAAATGTTGGCGTTGACGCCTTAATTATTTCTGACATTGGGGTGCTTCAATACGCCAGTGACAACTACCCTGATATTGAACGCCATTTATCGGTTCAAGCCTCAAGTACCAATGTCGAATCGATCAATTACTACCATAATAACTTTGATGTCGCGCGCGTAGTTTTACCACGGGTGCTATCGGTGCAACAGGTCAAACAATTAGCCCGCACGAGTCCTGTCCCTCTGGAAGTTTTCGCCTTTGGCAGTTTGTGTATTATGGCCGAAGGTCGCTGTTATTTATCATCATACATGACCGGCGAATCGCCCAATACCGCTGGTGCATGTTCTCCAGCCAAATATGTCCGATGGCAAGAAACCGACCAAGGTACAGAATCACGCTTAAACGGTGTGTTAATTGATCGCTACACCAAAGATGAAAATGCCGGTTACCCGACCCTGTGTAAAGGACGTTTTGAGGTCGAGGGCAATGTTTATCATGCACTCGAAGAGCCCACCAGCTTAAATACCTTAGAATTATTACCGGATTTAGCCAAGGCTGGCATCGTGTCATTTAAAATTGAAGGTCGTCAACGTAGCCCAGCCTATGTAGCGCAAGTGGCTCAAACGTGGCGTAGCGCTATCAATTTCTATCAACAAAACCCTGATAACTTTATCGTGCAAGATACATGGATGAGTGCATTAGCCAAACTGTCTGAAGGCAGTCAAACCACGCTTGGTGCTTATCACCGCAAGTGGCAATAGGAGCAAATGATGAAATTTTCCCTCGGCCCAATTCTTTATTTTTGGCCAAAACGAACTGTTGAGGATTTTTATCAGCAAGCGATGACGTCAGCCGCTGATATTATTTATTTAGGCGAAACTGTGTGTTCAAAACGTCGAGAGCTCAAAGCTAAAGATTGGATTGCCTTAGCCAATAAAATTAAACAACCGGATCAACAAGTCGTGTTATCCACCATGGCACTATTAGAGTCTGCCGCCGAACTCATGACAATGCGCCAATTAATTAAACAGGGGCAAATATTAATCGAAGCTAACGACTTAGCAGCAGTACAATTAGCGCAAGACATGAAAGTCAAGTTTGTCATTGGACCAGCGATTAATTGCTATAATATTGCCACCCTCAAAGTATTATTAAAACAAGGAATGACTCGCTGGGTGATGCCGGTAGAACTCTCTGGCGACTGGTTAAAAATCTTATTACGCGAAGCCGAAATTGCCGGGATTCGCGACCAATTCGAAGTGGAAGTATTTAGTTATGGTCAAATTCCCCTCGCCTATTCTGCCCGTTGCTTTACTGCTCGAGCCGAAAACCGCCCCAAAGACGATTGCCGTTATTGTTGTATCAATTATGCCAATGGTATGAAAATGAATTCACGGGAAGGTCAGCAAGTATTTATCCTCAATGGTGTTCAAACCATGTCGGGTTATTGCTATAACTTAATTAATGAAGTGCAAGAACTGGCCGATGCAGGTGTCGATATCATGCGCATTAGCCCAGAGTCAATTGAATCACTCTCTGTGGTTGAGCAATTTAAAAACCAGCTTGATGCACCGAGGCGCTATCCACTCGATAGCAGCCAAGAATGCAATGGTTACTGGCATAAAATTGCTGGAATGGCGATTGCTTAATAAAGTGGCAGCCTCGCAATCCGAGCATCAATTTCACTCATCATTGCTTGATACGGTTGTGCATTAACACCGCCGTATTGTTGATTAAATGCTTGCTCACTGAACCCTTCAGGTAAATCGATGATGATTGGAAAAAAAACACTTTCTTGAGTGATATTTGCCAGCATGGCGACAGCATGGCCTGCAGAATCATCATCCGTTAAAATTTCAGCAAATTTAACCCCTGTTTTATCGGCGGCTAAATCGGCAAAGCTAAAGCCTGAGCCGCCTTTATTACTGTCAAATAGCTCTTTCACTTCTCCTATTTTAACCCCGATATTACCGTCTCCTATTTGTTCTAAAAACGCTGAATAAAGAAAGTGAAGTAAGATATCCTGACGCCCACGTAACGTTATATGGCTAGTTGGATGGGAGTGACGGTAATTAATCCCGATATATTGGCCAAACCCAGGGTTAGCATAGGCGATCATTAACGCCCAAAGTGCTGCGCTATTATCATCGATATTGCCCACCTGTTGGACCTGAGCAAACAATTTACCGATATAAAAAGCAATGGAATCGGAGCGATGATTTAAGCTGTTTAAATAATCTAAGTAGACTAATACTTGCTGTTTGTCGACTTGCTTTTTCTTGAAGACGCTACGAACAATTTGGGTAGCCCCTTGTAAGGAGTCTTTAATATCTTGCTTAAAATGGTCAGATTTAGTCGCTTTTAATACAATTTTATTATTACTAAGAACCGCATCATCAATTAGCATCGCTACCGTATTTTTGACCTCTTTGCCAAATATTAAATGGGTCCCGTTTTTAATCGACCATTCAACAAAGGCACCTGGTACTGAAATAGAACCAATGTTGCAATTATCAAACTCAAATTTTTCAAACCCCGGTGTTAGTAAACATTGCAGATTGATATAGCTGGTCGACACAATGTAATCAACTTTTATCGTGGCATTAAGCGTCATGCCAAAGGCACTTAAATTTGACTGAAATGTTGCAGACTCGATGACATGAGACGCAACGGACATGACGGCATCGATATCTTGTTGTGATAAAGCAATTTCTACCGTTTGGTTACTACCAGAAAGTTTATTGACGATGCTCTTAACCGTTTGCTTAGCCGCTGCAACTTCCTTGATTGACACCTGATGATTTGCACTCACGATGCCATGATCACTAAAAACCAGATAAACGGTCATGCCAAAAGAAAATAGTAACCCTATTGATAGCTTGAATAATTTTTTTAATGCCATGTTAACGTTGCTCTCATCCGTTAGAAAAATATGCCCTTTACTAAAAGTAGATAATTTACCTGATATGCTAGTAGATACTAGTAAAAATTATGTTATTTCGCGTTTGTTTTGATAATTTAAATCCAAAGCGCGATAGGTACTAGCTTCATTAAGCGATTTATCCTATAGTCTCGCCATCGTTTTAGTGGAATTTAGACATGTTCAAAGACAATGCGCTACTGGCGCAATTGAAGAAAAATATTACTGAAGATTTACCCAAAGTAGAAGGTCGCGTCAAAGCGACAGATAAAAGCTATGGTTTTTTAGAAACCGATAAGGGTAAAAGCCACTTCATCGCCCCGCCATTGATGAAGAAGGTATTACACGGTGATATAGTTTCAGCAGTGCTACGTAGTGAAAAAAATAAAACCCAAGCAGAGCCTGAGAGCTTAATTACACCCGCTTTGACTCAGTTTATTGGTCGAGTAAAACAACACAATAACAAACTATTTGTCACCGTTGATAATACGCCACAAATTAAACCGATCCCGGCCAAGGGAATAACAGGAGTGCAGCTCACCGAAAATGATTGGGTCTTAGCCACACTAACGGCACACCCGCTTTCCAGTGAGCAACCAAAGACCTTCACCGCAAAAATAGATCAACTGATTGTCGCGGCGCAAGACAGTAATGCCCCGTGGTTAGTGACTATTGCTAAACACAATTTAGCCGGTGCAAATTTACCAAGCGCTGCGCCATCAGAGCCGAGTCAATGGCAAATAGATGATCAAAATATCGAGCGAATCGATTTGTGCGATCAATTATTTTTCACCATTGATGGTGAAAAAACCCAAGACATGGATGACGCAATCAATATTGTGCCATTAGCCAACGGTCATTGGCAGCTAACCATTGCCATAGCAGATCCTAGTGCTTATATTGCGGCGGGTAGTGAATACGACCTTATAGCCCAACAACGTGGCTATACTCACTATTTGCCAGGGCGCAACATCACCATGCTACCCGATAGTATCAGCCATGACATTTGTTCATTACGTGAAGGCCAAAAACGCCCGGTGATGCTATGTAAAATGGAAATCACTGATCGCGGGATATTGACTGATAATGTTGAGTTTAATAGCGGTTGGGCTATTTCCTCTCACCGCCTAAACTATCAACAAGTGGCTAATTTCATTGATCAGAAACCGCAAGATTGGCAACCCGATACCGCATTGGCTGCTGCGCTAACATCATTATCGGACATGGCCTTCTCTCGCGCTTGTTGGCGCGCTAAAAACACCCAACTGTTTGACAGCCAGCCAGATTTTCGTTTTGAAATAGGTGACAATAACCAAGTCACCAACATTCGAGTTGAACACCATAACGTTGCTCAGCAAATGGTTGAAGAATCAATGCTGCTGGCCAACTTTAGCGGCGCAAAATTATTACGTCAACATCTCGATAATGGTATTTTCAATACCCATCCTGGCATCGATCCTGATAAAGCGGCCAAAGCAGCCACCGTATTAAA
>SPKZ01001573.1_pt1 | contig 61969 bp, 26 predicted proteins | sample 2456571 | NCBI WGS metagenome assembly SPKZ01 (sample SAMN11192286, study PRJNA482655) | marine metagenome | biome: ENVO:00000447; feature: ENVO:00000244|ENVO:00000211|ENVO:00000569|ENVO:00002023; material: ENVO:00002151; isolation source: ocean water from marine abyssalpelagic zone ...
ATAAGTATGAGGCGGCAAGCCAAAATAACGCTGAAATTGTCTTAATAGATGACACGCGCTGATCCCTGCCAACTTAGCAAGCTCTGCTAAAGAAATGTCAGCTGCTGGGTGCTCATCTAAAAACTGCTTTACCAACAGTAAGTGCTTCTTATCAATGTTAGCCTGGGTAAAAGCAAGCTTACTTTTTCCGTGACGAGACATTAATTTAACCATGGCAGAGTAAATAAGCGTTTCTCGTAATAAACGGTTATCTGAGCCATTTAGTGTCGTAAAGGTTAAGCGCAACATTTGCGCTAATTGCTGGTCGTGAACAACGGCCTGAGGAAAATAAGGCGCCCCTTGATTTAACCCCAACTCCTCACTAATGTTTTCAAATAACGCAGGTAAGGGGTACATAGCGCGGTACGCCCAACCATCTTCTGTCGCTGAACAACCATTGTGCACTTCATCCGCATTAACCAAAATAATACTATGCACAGGCGCGACATGATCACTGCCGGTGCGAAAAAAACGTTGTGCACCTGACTCAATTACCCCTATGGTATAACCTTCATGACTATGGCGAGAAAAATTTTGCTTGTGGAAATTAGCATCAAGCAGCTCTATACCACCTAATTCACTGGCATAATGATAGTCTGCTCTTTCTTTCTTTATAACCATGCTACTCACCGACAAAAAAACACGGATTATTATAACAAATAAAAAAGAACTTATTTTGTACAAAATGCGCGTTGATGTTGAAAGTCATTTCTGGAGCGTTATTGTGCATTGATCAGCAAAGCCATTTACGTAAGTAGCTAGACTTTAATTATTGCCACTAATTTCAATAATGTAATAAATATAGTTGCCTGCCTGTTAAAAGTGAATATAGAACTTTTAAAAACTAAAACATTTCATCTTAATATATACTTAGAGGTGAGCTAAGTATAAAATCACTGAAACTTTACGGTAAACAGCCGTTATAGTATGGTCAAAGCAAGTAGTATTACTCATTAATTTAAGTAGTACGACTTATCAATATGAATAGCCAGAATTACATTTAACCCGTATTTTTAAATTTTATTATATGTAGAAATTATCTAATTGGTTAAATGATTGGTAGGGAAATAATGGATAAAATTAATAAAGTTTTTTCAAGTGTTCTTATATTACTTTTTGTTGAATCAATTGCTTTAGCATTTGTATACGGTACCTATATGGAGGCATTTTTTATCGGATTGCCAGCCATGTTTGTACCATTATGGATGATGAAAACAGCGCCCAATGCAACATTAACTAAGCACACATCAGCACTGGCGGCAATGATATTTGCTTGCCTACATATCCATCAAATGAACGGCCTGATAGAAGTTCATTTTGAAATTTTCATTTTAATGGCTAGTTTAATCGTTTTTAGTGATTGGAAAGTATTTATTACTGCTGTCGGCTTAATTGCAGTACATCATATCTCTTTTTATTTTATGCAAGTAAATGGAATGGCTGTCTATGTGTTTGATCAAGATCGACTATTATTTTCAACCATTATCATTCATGCCGCATATGCCATTGTAGAGGCGGCAATAGCAGGGTTTATCGCAAAAACATTATATGACGACAGTCTAGTAGGCAAAGAATTAGCACAAGTAATTTATAAATTAACCGCTAATGAAAATTCACTCGACTTAAAGATAAGAACCGATACAAACGGCAATGCAATACTAGAAGGATTTAATCAACTGTTATCTGTGCTTGATAACGTAGTTACTGGTGTAAAAAATCAAACTGATGACTTTATAGTAAATTCAAATAACTTGATATCAGCAAAAACTGAACTTGAAACATCAGCGAGTAATAGGCAACAAGAGACTGAAATAATTGCCTCTTCTGTTGAAGAAATGGCAGTAACGGTCGCCTCAATAGCGCAAGATACTGCTAACTTAAATGACAAAATGCAAGAAGCAAGTACTTCAACGCAGGCAACAAATCAATACATTGAAGAAATAAATAGTAAACACAGTGAACTCAGCAATACTTTAAATAGAACAAATGATGAAATAGCGGCTTTAGCTAGTTCAAGTGATGTTATCACTACTGTTTTATCAGAAATAACAAGTATTGCCGATCAAACCAATTTATTAGCGTTAAATGCGGCAATTGAAGCGGCCAGAGCAGGAGAGCAAGGTCGCGGTTTTGCTGTAGTTGCCGATGAAGTAAGAGCATTAGCAAATAGAACAAAGGAAAGTACAGATAAAATTGGTGACACATTAACGAAACTGGTTAGTTACTCAAAATCTTCCACGCAATCAATGGAAAGCTGTATTAAAGCGGTTGATACTGTTATTGGTGTGACCGAGAAAGCAAATGAGGAAGTTACCCATGCTGCAGAATTAGTAGCACTATCAAGTGATATAGCAAATTCTGTCGCCGCTGCTGTAGAAGAGCAAGCAATAACAACCAATGAGATTTCTCAAAGCACTGAAAATATGAGTTTATTAGGGAAAGATGATGCGATAAAAGTTGATATGCTAGCTCAAGAAGCAGAGCAAATATCTAAAGCTGTCGCTTCATTAGAGACTAGCATTGCCTGCTTTAAATAAAAACATAACACGATATCATTATATCGTGTTTTTTCTTTGGCTTTTGTTAACGCTTATTGCTGCCATATATTTTATTAGCAATCGTTTAACTTCATTCGATCCTAATATGAAATTAGCTGGGCGAGAAAGTAGCTCGCTGATTGAAAAAATAAGAGAAATTGAAGCACTAAAAAATGTCGATTTAAGTAATACTATTATCCATTTTACTAGTAATGACTGTTCGTGTACAAAATATAGCGAAGATCACAAAGCCTCTATCAATAAAAAAGCACAGTTAGATGACTTTAATGTACTAAACATTCGTTTACCTGCCGACTTGTTAACTATTATCCCCTCAACGCCATCAATATTAATTGTCAGTGCCATAGAAAATTTATTGTATTTTGGCCCTTATTCGGTAGGGCTATCTTGTTCGCAATCAAATGGCTACGTTGAAACTGTACTACAAAATTATGCCCAAGGTTTTAATTCAGATTTAATCATCGGCGACGTAAAAGGTTGCTATTGTAATGTTTAAATTCAGTAAGAATTTATCTGGGAAAGCTATCGAAGAACACGACATCCTGACTGTTTTTTTGCTCCGCCCAGCCTTTTTGTTTTAGTTCTGGCTCGTCTAAAAATTCTTTAACATAGCCGATACACAAATAGCCAATTAGTTCAGCATCTTCGTCGGCATTAACCGCTTGTTTCACTTGCTGCGCATCAACAATACTAACCCAACCGACACCAATGTTTAATGCCCGCGCCATTAACCACAGGTTTTGAATAGCGCAAACGACACTGAAACGTCCCATATCTTTCATGCTAGTTTGCCCTAATACTGGTGTTTTACTGGGTTTATAAAAGATCGCTATATTGACTGGCGCTTCTAAAATCCCTTCGAGTTTTAACGCCTTATAGTCGCGTTTTTTATCGCCTAAAAACAAACTACTGCCAACAGCATTTGCTTGTTTAAATGACTGATAAACCTGTTGTTTAACACTTTCATTACGAATAACCACAAACTGCCAAGGTTGAGAATAGCCCACTGACGGCGCATACAAAGCGGCCTTGATTAAGTGGCTGATCAGCGCTTTAGATACAGGCTCATCGGTAAAGTAATTACCTCTAACATCACGACGTAGCCTTAGAATTTCTTCCAAGATTTGACAATCGGTTTCATTGAACGATTTACTCAAAATATATTTCCATCATTACTTGTTTATCACTTCTTCCATCATTAGACTTATTTTTACAGACTACCAATCGACACTTGTCGGGCTTTAATACCCGCTCTAAAGGCATGTTTGGTATATTGAATACACTTACCGTATCTGCCATAGCAATTAACTTCTTCAATCGCTCGTCGTCCGGTAATCACCACAGATTGCTCTTGGGGCGGTTTGTTAAAGCCGACAATACTTCATCTTTTGGTAAGTATTCATAGCTAAGCATATAAGTTAATTCGTCAAGCAATACCAAATGAATATCTGGATCGGCTAAAAAATTTTTGGCTTCTTGCCAGACTTTGTTGGCAGCAATTTTATCCGCCTCGGGGTTTTGTGTTTCCCAGGTAAACCCCGCCCCCATAATGGCAAAAGGTACGCCGTTTTTTCTAATAAGGCGCGCTCACCGCTAGCCCATTTACCTTTGATAAATTGTACCACAGCCGCTTTATAACCATGACCAACACAACGGGCAACATTACCAAAGCCGCCCGTAGATTTTCCTTTATCATTGCCAGTAATCACTAACATAATGCCTTTTTCAAAAAAAGGCTTTGGCGACGCCTTTATCAACGTTAATTTTTTTGTTTTGCGCTCTTTTTAAATGTCTTTCTACTTCATTCATAAATGATTCTCTATTCGTTTTTTTAACTATCCATTAGACTGCGCGATAATTTCTTCTATTGCCTCGATATCTAAATGTTGCTCTAAACAGTCGGCAAATCGGTCGAGTTCTTGCTCTCTAATTTGCGACCAATCTTGCGCGACAATTTGTTTACCTGATACCCAAGTTAATAACGCTTGTAATGAGTGTTGATGTTCAAACAAGCCATGGATATAACTACCAATAATTTGTCCATCTGCTGACACTACCCCTTCACTATAGCGATGATTATTTTGATCGGTAATGGTAGAAAAAGCATTGCTTAATGCGGGACCCGTGGATATGCCGCAATGAATTTCATAGCCTTGAATGTCACCATGAAAGCCGTCAAAGCTAAACTGACCGCTAACTTGTTTTAATTGTTTTTCTGGGTAAAGTTCGGTTTCAAAGTCTAGTAGCCCCAAACCCGGCATAGTATCGTTATTGCTTTCGATGTGCTGTGGATCGTTTAGTTTCATACCCAACATTTGAAAACCACCACAAATACCGACTAACTTGCCGCCATAGCGTAAATGTTTTTTAATATCTTGCTGCCAGTTTGAATCTTGCAATAATTGACAGTCTTGTAATACATTTTTAGTGCCTGGAAGGATGATCAAGTCTGCACCCACTAACGATTGCCCTGGGGCAACAAATTCTAAATCTACATCGGGATGCCATTTCAACGGATCAAAATCGGTATGATTACTAATACGCGATAAAATCGGCACTTTGATTTTAATTAAACCACTGCTAGCACTGGGCGTAAGGTTGATGGCATCTTCGGCATCCAATTTCAGCTCTTTAACATAAGGTAATACCCCTAATACCGGCTTATCACTATAACTTTCTAGCCAATCAACGCCCGATTGCAATAAACCAATGTGACCACGAAACTTGTTGATCACCGTACCTTTGATCCTAGCTTGTTCAGACTCAGATAATAAATTGATGGTGCCGGTTAAATGGGCAAAAACGCCACCACGGTCAATGTCTGCCACCAAAATAACCGGACAATCAACGGCTTCAGCGAAGCCCATATTGGCAATATCATTTTTACGTAAATTAACTTCTGCAGGACTACCAGCACCTTCAATTAAAATCAGCTGATAGTTTTCACGCAAATGTTGATAAGAAACCAAAACCGCCTCAAATGCCATCGGTTTAATCGAAGAAAAATTCTTCGCATCTAAGATATTGGCAACCTTGCCATTAATGATCACTTGCGATTTTTGATCGCTACTCGGCTTTAATAATACCGGATTAAAATGTGTTGATGCGGGAATACCACAAGCAACCGCTTGCAAAGCTTGCGCTCGCCCTATTTCGCCACCCTCACTACTCACCGCACTATTGAGTGCCATGTTTTGTGGTTTAAACGGTGCCACAGCAATACCCTTGCGTTTAAAGATCCGACATAAACCGGCCACCAACATACTTTTACCCGCGTCAGAAGTACACCCTTGGATCATTAAACATTTAGCTAGTTTACTCATTCAGCTACTCGACTCTTATTTATGCTATTTTCACTTAAATTGGCGCATATCATACACATGAAGATTAACAAAAGAATAGTTAAATTCACAAAGAAACGACGATGAGAACTTTAACTGCTGATACAAATAATTATCTCGCTCAAACAGATTAACCACAAAGTAAAAACCTTAATATTTCCTTTACTTATGATTACTACATGTTAATTTAGCGCACTTAATTGAGGTGCCTTTTTTCAGTAAAAATCGGATAATCGGGAAGTGGGTTAAAATCCTACGCTGCCCCTGCAACGGTAATTGTCGTCATAACAGCGACATAAGCCCGGAGACCGGCCTGAATTAATTATTACTACCGACAAGCAGGGTGACTTGTCTGCAATATACTCTTCTAAATCGATTCAATTTCGCATTGCTCCCTCGATATGATTTTCTGTTGTATAAATCCCCTTAACGCTGTTTATATTTTTATAAAATAGAGGATTGTTCTGTGAACAAAAAATTAATAAAGCGCTATTTAACTGTCTGTATTGGCCTAGGTTTACTCACTACACCTGAGCTTTATGCACAACAAGCTGCGCTAGCAACTGATACTGCTAATGATATAACCAATAACACTGCCAATGACAACAAAAGCATGGCTGAAGTTACGCAAGTGCTTGGCCATAAAACCAATTTAGTAGGCCAAGCCATTTCGGCGTCACAAGGCCTGATTGGTCAAGCAGAGATTGAAATTCGTCCATTATTACGTACCGGAGAAATTTTAGAGTCTATTCCTGGCATAGTGGTAACGCAACACAGTGGCACAGGTAAAGCGAATCAATACTTCTTACGTGGTTTCAATTTAGATCACGGTACTGATTTTGCCACTTTTGTTGATGGCATGCCGGTTAATATGCGTACCCATGGTCATGGCCAAGGTTATAGTGATTTGAACTTTGTTATTCCTGAACTCATTGGCAGTATCGAATATAAAAAAGGGCCTTATTACGCCGAAGTAGGTGATTTTAGTGGTGCTGGTAGCGCGCAACTGCGTCATAGTGATGTGCTTAACAAAGGCACCGCAAGCATCACTTTCGGTGAAGATAATTACCAACGTTATTTAGTGATGGACAGTGTTATATCAACCGACAGTAGCTGGACTTATGCCGTTGAATACAACAGTGCTGCTGACCCGTGGACAGATATCAAAGAAGATTTAGATAAAACCAATGCGGTAAGTAAACACCACAACTATAACAACAACAAAAGCACCTGATTAAGGTGCTTTTTTATGTGCGACACAAGGCATTAAAAATAAAAACATTGTTAATCAATGGTTTGGTATCAGCTATCGGAACCGACACGTCTTGCGATAGGTGGTCAATATAGAAATATAGAAGACACCCACTGAAAATTATCAATAGTTAAGATCATAAAAATCAGCGGCAGCAATTAATACTTAACAAATACCACACTGGATAATGCCGGTACAGTAAAGCCTTTTTCGTCCGCTCTACTGTGCTTTATCATATCATCTACGCTATTTTGTTGAATTTGATGAAGTTGATAGTCGTTAGCTTGAGGGTAAGCGAAGGTTTGCGCTTTAGTGCTAGTATTAAAAATCACCATCAAACTTGCCACGTTATCATCAACTTTTTCACCCATAGTGTCATCTAATTTCATCACCAATAACCCCAATTGGTGACTCGTCAATGATTTATTACCTGTGTTAAGAAAGCTCACTTTGTCAATAATGTCATTAGCCGTTGTTAATCTAAATAGTGGTGAACTCATTCGTAGTGCTATCATTTCTTCAAACACTTTAGCGCTAAATTCAATGTCTTTTGCCGTAACATGATCTCTACCTTGATGCCCCTTAAGTACTTCTTTAATCAACGGCCAGTTTTCTTGATCTTTATCACTAGGCGGCAAACCAACATTGTAGTTATTATTGCTCTTAGAAAAATCAATACGATTAAACCAATCGCCATAATCGTAACTATCTCTAAGAAAAGATTTTGAGCGCATAAATTCACTGCCCATATGCAAGAATGGAATGCCTTGGGCATAAATTACGAACGATAAACTCTGTGAATGCATTCTAATGCGGTCTTGCGTGGAAACATCGAAGGGTAAACGGTACTGGCTGTTATCCCACAAGGTTTGGTTATCATGTTTGGATACATAATTAATGGTATCCGCAGGGTCTAAGGCATAACCTGTTGGTTGCTCTCCGTAAGGAATATCTTTGCCTAATACCTGTGCACCATTTTTTTGATAAAGCGGAAAAGCGGATAAATTACCGGCTAAACCAACACGTAATTGATCCATGCTCAGCTCATATTCTTGTTGGTTATTACCTTTTAGATAAGCGCCTTGTGGCTGACGTTCGTTTGGCTGCATCAGTAAACCATTACCTAGCCCTTGTGAATCACGGGTATTATTGCCTCCGCCACGCACTGCATCACGTAATCTGTCGCTATAAGTACCTATTTCAGTACCACCTAACTCTAACTGACTAGCTTGAACAAAGCGGCTATTATTAGCGACTTCTCCAAAATTCCAGCCTTCACCATAAAAGTAGGTATCGGCATCTACTACACGTACCGCTGCTCGCGCTACAAGCATGGCATTTTTTTCTTGATGACCCATTAAGTCAAAGCGAAAGCCATCTATTTTATAATCACGCGCCCAAGTAACCAATGAATCTGACATTAGTTTTGCCATCATCACCCGCTCTGTCGCTGTATTTCCACAGGTGTAGCACGTTGACTGTTCTACTTCACCGGTGGTGATATTAAGGCGATGATAATAATTGGGGACAATTTTATCGAGTACAGACTTTTCTTTCAAACCAAATTGATAAGTATGGTTATAAACAACATCCATGATCACGCGAAAGCCTAAACTATGAATACTCTGTACCATTTCTCTAAACTCAACCAAACGGCTTTTACCCTGTGGTTTTAACGCATAACTACCTTCTGGTACTGTGTAATGAAAAGGATCATAACCCCAGTTGAAATTATCAAATTGACGCAGCTCACTCACTACTTTTTGCGCTTGTGCACTGCTAACATCAAAACTCTTTAATAAAGACTTTAGACTTTGCTCATTATTAAAATCTGCTGTACAAATGGTAATCGTTGGTGCGGTATCACACACTTGCTTTTTAACTCGGGCAACAGTGTCATTAAGATCTATCGACTGTGATGTGTCCTCATTAATAGTGGCAAGATCATAAGTGGGCAGTAAATGAATATTGTTTAGCCCTGCTTTTTTCAATACTTTTAAATGTGTTACCCCGCTCGAATTTTGCTCACTAAACGCTTTATATTTCCCTCGAAATTCATTATTAGAAAGTGCGTTATCATTAGCGCTAAAGTCGCGAATATGCACTTCATAAAAAATATTATCTTCAACATTTTTAACCGTCGGCACTGGGTGAGTATTCCAGTTTACCGGTTGGGTAGTAGCATCATTTAAATCAACAAGCTGTGAAAATTTACTATTAGTAGATAAGCTCAATGAATAAGGATCAGTGGTGATAAGGGTTTCAATTTTTTTTGATTGCGGATGATAAACAGTGACTTGATACTGATAGTAAGTGCCATTAAGTGAGCTATCACCAGTAGCAGACCAAATACCGGTATTAGTGTCTTCAACCATAGTAATGCTAGCTGTTTGTGCCGGAGATAAATCATCATTAAAAAGCAATAACTTCACTTGCTGCGCTGTCGGCGCCCAGAGTTTAAAGCTTACCCCCTGCTCTGTAATTGTCGCCCCTAAATCAGTCACTTCGTTGGCATCATTTTCGCCCTCGGTATAAAGCGCATCTAACACCGCACCTATTTGTACAAAGGACACTTTTTGTGTTCTATTATTGCTATCAAGCACAATTACCATTAAAGGTTGTTTTAGCCACCCTTTAACTTGCGAAGGCGACAAATCAACTTTATAAGCTTGAAAGTCAGCAAGGTGTGGAAATTTTTTCGCTAAATAATTTGGTAAATCTACTTCGAATAGACCAAGGCCATCTGAATCTGTTGTTGAGGTATTGAGTAGCTGATAAAGCACTTCCTCATCAGATTTAGGCATGACTAATAAGGAAGGTGTTAACCAATGGACTGCGCTATCACTCGCTAGACTAACGAGCTCGGTGGTAATAATCGAATTATTCTCAACGACTACAGAGGGCGAATTTTGCTTTTCAGCATTATCACCGCAAGCAGTTAACAGCATTGAAGCAAAGAATGCTGCATAAATAAAAAGTAAGCTATTATGTTTTTTCATTGTGACAAATCTAGTAAATTTTTATTGCTGTTAACTTACCTGTTAAGGCGATATAAAAAAACAGTTTTACGGCGTTGCATACGTATTCAACGCCCCGTAGAGCCAATCCACCTTATGAATACGTATGCAGCTACTATTCATCGGTAAATCTCCCCTTTATATTAAAGTTGTTCACAAATTCACTGCTACATTTAAAAGGTATGCAGCTAAGGTGACAAAAAAACATATAATTATTAAGCCAACGGGAAGCCGGCTGATAAAAAATTAATCAAGGATAGCTAGGGGAGAACATTCAATGCTAAATTTTAAACCAAGCAAAATGACATTAGCGCTACTTTCAAGTGGTTTAATGGCACTCAGTACACCAGCTTTTGCCGCTGAAGAAGCTAAAGCAGCGGAACAAGAAGTTGAAGTGATTCAAGTAACAGGTATTCGTGGCAGCTTAATAAAATCACAAGCAATTAAAATGAGTAGTGCATCTATTGTTGAATCAATCTCTGCTGAAGATATTGGTAAATTACCGGACTCTTCGATTGCTGAGTCATTAGCTCGCTTACCAGGGCTTACGGGTGAACGTAGTAATGGTCGTACTTCTGGTATTTCAATACGTGGTTTTAAAGAAGATTTTATTGGTACCTCTTTAAATGGTCGTGAAGTCATTGGCATCGGTGACAACCGTGGCGTGGAATTTGACTTGTATCCGTCTGAAATTATGACGGGTGCGACAGTTTATAAATCTACAGAAGCTGACTTAATGGTTCAGGGTATTGGTGGTACGGTAGATTTACAAACGGTTCGTCCTTTACAAGCTAAAGCCTCAATTACCCTTACGGGTAGTTATGAACTTGGTGCTCAAGAGTCAGATAACCCTGACTTTGATAATAAAGGACATCGTGTTGCGTTGACTTTTGTTGATAAATTTGCAGATGATACGATTGGATTAGCATTATCACTGGCAACTACGGAGTCACCAAATAATCAACGTAAATATGGTGTGTGGGGATATGCAGCTAATGACGCAGGTCAAATTTTACCAACAGGTCTTGATTCGCATTCGATAAGCACTAAACTTGAACGTGATACTATTTCTGCGGTAATTCAATACCAGCCAAACGATGACTTAAACCTTGTTCTTGATGTGTTAGATATTGATTATTCAGATTCAGGTGTCTCACGAGGAATTATTCAACCTTTCTCTTCTGCTAATGTAATAGGAAATGGTATTAACACTACTGGTACTGAAGTTGGCGCTAATCCTGTCTTTCGTACTGATCCAAGAGAAAAAGAAGGTCAATTACAAGCAATAGGTTTAAATGTTGAGTACTTTCTTACGGATGACTGGTCTGTTGAAATTGACATTGCTAACAGTGAGTCAAAAAAACGTGATTTACGTGGTGAGTCTTATTCAGGTTTAGGTCGCTCTGGTACGTTAACAGACGCTCAATTAGGTTCTCGTGAATTTGTGATGAGTGACAGTGGAATCTTTTTTACTGGCTCAACCGGACTTGATTCTTTATCAGATCCTAGTTTATTACAATTGGCTGGTCCTCAAGCATGGGGAGGCGGTCTTGCCAGTTTAGCCGATCAATTTGAAACCGATGAATTACGCGCTAATGGAACACCAATCAATTACTTAAACGCACAAGATGGTTTTTTAAATTTTGCTGATTTTAGTGAAGAACTCACCACGGTTAAATTTGAAGTAAAGGGTAATGTAGATGGCAGTTTTATTACTAGCGTGACTTTAGGGCTTAATTACTCTGATCGCACTAAAGAGAAAATCAATAAAGGATTCTTTGCAACTGCCGCCGCATATCCTTTATCTACTGGTATTCCATCTGAATATGTTAGCGGCTCTGCTGATTTAACTTGGGCAGGTCTTGGTAATGTGGTCGCTTATGATGGTCTTGCTCCTTTCAATGATGGTACATATATCTTAAACGATGCAGGTTTACTCGAACCGGATCGTATTGGTGATACCTATGAAGTTAAGGAAGAAGTTATCACCTTATATGCAAAAGCCGATTTTGAAACTGAGTTCGGTGATATGCTATTAACGGGTAATATTGGTTTACAGTATATAAAAACAGATCAATCATCTACCGGAACTGTTGGTGTTGTTGGCGCTAACTTTAAAGTGTGTGATACCAATGATGATGACATAGTTGATGACGCTTGTTTTGTTGATGGTGGCGCTGAATACAGCCATACATTACCTAGCTTAAATTTAAGTTTAGAAATTGCCGAAAATCAATTCATTCGTATTGCCGCCAATAAAACGATTAGCCGTGCACGAATTGATCAAATGAAAGCTGCCGGTTTTGTTAAGTTTGCGCAAAACATTGATGAAATTGCAGTGCCAAATACTTTAGAGGCGATCGAGATCTATGGCTCACCATGGTCAAAATCTTCAGGTAATCCTGAATTACATCCACTAGAAGCCAATAATTTTGATATTGCTTATGAAAACTACTTTAGTGACGAAGGGTATTTTTCACTTACCTATTTCTATAAAGATATAACTAACTGGACACGTGATAGTGAGCAAATTATTAATTTTCGTAATGATAAAACTAATGGTGGGGTAGATTACTTTATTGCAGGTTATCATGATCGTATTGCAGATGAAGATGGTCTTTATGGACCAACAGATCTTCCCTTCTCTGCTGGTGACACAATTACACCACCAGATTATGGCACATATAGCTTCTTTGAAGATGGGCTTAAAGGTACGGTAAAAGGATATGAATTAACCGCTAACATCCCCTTTAATATTTTATCTGACACATTAGACGGTTTAGGTATTGCCGCATCTAAAACGTATGTCGATGCTAAATTAGAAGATGGAAGCGCTATCCCTGGGCAGTCAGATCATTCGTATTCAATTACCGCTTATTATCAAGTAAATGGTTTTGAGTTCCGTGTTGCGACCACGAAACGTTCGGCATATCTTACGTATGAACGTGGTGGTTCGAACAAAATAAATAATGCTACTCGCGATGAGATTCAACTGGTTGATGCACAAATTAGCTATAACTTTGATAAATCAGGTATCAAAGCACTTGAAGGTTTAACGATATCGCTATCAGGTACTAACTTAACCGATGAAGATGAAGAAACAATTGATGATGATACGGGTATTGTTTCATCTCGTCGTCAGTTTGGTCCTACTTACTTAATGAACTTAAATTATACTTTTTAAATAAGTAGTGATGAGTAAAAGGCCTCATAGTTGCATAACTGGAGGCCTTTTTTTATATGTGTAGATTAGATATAAAAAATTTATTTACTTTAAAAGTATTTAACTATCTTTTTGGATAACGATCAATCGCTAATATTTTATCTGTTAATATCAAAATAACGAACAAATCTTGTTGGGTAATAAATGATGAAAAAAAATATGAATAACATTATTAAAAAAGTTGTCATTTTAGGGGGTGGTACGGCGGGATGGATGTCGGCGGCTATGATTAAAAAACTGATTGGTTCAGCGATTGAAATTGAATTAGTTGAATCAGACGCTATTGGTACGGGCGGCGTTGGCGAAGCAACTATACCCCCCATTAAGTTATTTAACCATGTTTTAGGCATTGATGATGCTGAGTTTTTACGAGAGACCAAAGCGACCATAAAACTTGCGATTAAGTTTGAAAATTGGAAAGTTCAAGGTGAGAGTTATTACCATACTTTTGGTGCTGCCGGTCGAAGTTTAGCTTTTTGTCAGTTTCATCACTTATTAAAACGAGCCAATCAACTTGAAGATGACAAACAACTTTGGCAATACGATTTAAATTACTTATGTGCTGAAGCAGGTAAATTTGCCAATATTAACAGTAAAAATCCACTTTATGAAATTCCGCATGCTTATCATTTTGATGCAGGCTTATACGCCAATTTTTTAAGAAAATTTAGTGAGAAAATAGGAGTCAAACGCACTGAGGGCATGGTTGAACATGTTCAGCAATGTAATGAAACTGGTTATATCCAAGCATTACAATTAAAAGACGGTAGCCAAATAAATGGTGATTTATTTATAGATTGCTCTGGCTTTAAAGGTTTACTGATTCAAGAAAAACTATCAACTGGCTACGAAGATTGGAGTCATTGGTTACAATGTGACCGTGCTATTGCGGTGCCGTCTGAACGTTTAGAAAAAACGTTACCTTATACTCGTTCAATTGCGCATTCTGCTGGCTGGCAATGGCGCATTCCATTGCAGCACCGCAACGGTAATGGCCTAGTTTATAGCAGTCGTTATTATAGTGATGAACAAGCTAAAGAATTATTATTAAGTAATTTAGACTCTAAAGTTTTGAGTGAGCCTAAATTATTTCGTTTCACTACTGGACGTCGACGTAAACAATGGCACAAAAATGTAATCGCTATTGGTTTATCAAGTGGTTTTCTTGAGCCATTAGAGTCAACCAGCATTCATTTAATTCAATCAGCTATCACTCGGTTAGTGAATTTATTTCCACACCAAGGTGTTAATAGTGCGCTTGTCTCTGCATATAATGATCAATCTAAAATTGAGTTTGAACAAATTCGGGATTTTCTTATTTTGCATTACCATGCAAATCAGCGCACCGATAGTCGCTTTTGGCATGACATGCGTACAATGGATATTCCGGATACTTTAGCCCATAAAATAGAAATTTTTTCTGAAAGCGGACGATTATTTAGAAAACAAAATGACCTTTTTCTTGATAGCTCTTGGCTACAAGTTATGGTTGGGCAAGGTATAATACCTAAAGATTATCATCCCATTGCTAACAGTGTTTCTTCTGATGCTCTACTAGATATGTTGAAAAAAATTAAAGCCGCAAAAAACGAACCTATTGCTTCTTTGCCAAGTCATGATGAGTTTTTACAAACGATATTAAAAGGTTCTGTCTCATGAGAGATTTCAATAAACCGTTGAAACTTGTTATTTTAGGTGGTGGTACTGCGGGCTGGATGGCAGCTAATTTATTTGTTAAAAAATGGGCCGATAAAAAGGTACAAATAACCTTAGTTGAATCACTTGATGTTGGCATCATTGGTGTGGGTGAAGGGTCTACACCGACCTTAAAACGCTTTTTTGAAATACTTGAGATACCAGAGTCGAAGTGGATGTTGCGTTGTAATGCCACCTATAAAGTTAGTATTCGCTTTGATGGCTGGAGCCCTAAATCAGGCATTAATAGTTATGGCCATCCTTTTCCTTCACAAGTCGATACGTTTACGTCAAGATCTTTTGCCGTTAATTGCCGTACTCGGCGCTTAGGGTTAGCTACCCATACCCAGCCAGAAGACTTTTTACTTAATGGCTTGTTAGCAAAACAAGGAAAAAGCCCCGTTGCACCAAATAACTTTCCGTTTAAAATGGAATATGGTTATCATTTTGATTCTCATTTATTAGGTAAATTTCTTGCTGAACTTGCCATTAGTCGTGGCGTAGAACATCGTACCGCGCATATTGTTGAAATAGAGCAACATAACAATGGTGATATAGCAGCACTTAAAACTAAAACTGGTGATGTTATCACAGGTGACTTTTTTATTGACTGTTCTGGTTTTGCCGCAGTATTAATGCAAAAAACTTTAGGCGTTAAATTTCAGAGCTACAAAGAAAACTTATTTAATGATGCCGCTGTAGTTATGCCAACACCAATGAACGATATTATACCTGTAGAAACGGTATCTACAGCATTGTCCGCGGGTTGGTGTTGGAAAATACCGCTCAATAACAGATTTGGCAATGGCTATGTTTATAGTAGTGATTTTATTTCAGCTGATGATGCCGAAACAGAATTACGCAGCAAACTTAATTGCCTTGATGGTGATCAACAAGCGCAGCACTTAAAAATGAAGGTTGGGCGTTTAGCGTCTCAATGGTCACATAATTGTATTGGTTTAGGCTTATCACAAGGATTTATTGAACCTCTTGAAGCCACTGCGTTACATTTAGTACAAATATGCATTGAAATGTTCATTGACCAATTTGAAGAAGCTAACTTCACCAATAAGAATAGGAATGACTATAATAGTCAGGTTGCACTACGATTTGATCGCGTAAGAGATTATATTGTGGCGCATTACAAACTTAATACCAAAGACGATAGTGAGTATTGGCGTGCGAATAGAGAAAACCCACACTTGTCAGATTCACTGATTCAGTTACTGGATGTTTGGTATAAAAGAGAAGATTTAGCTACGGAAATAGAACGTCAGCAATTAAGCGATCATTTTGACAGTGTTTCTTGGCATTGCTTGCTTGCGGGGTATGGCGCTTTCCCCCCTTTAGCTGCGAATCAACCAGGCACAGGCGATTTATATAAAGATAAAAATATAAACGATTTTCTCAACGGCTGTAGTCTTAATTTCAACAAGCATAGCAAACCATTTGATTAATTGGAAAAAAATGCAAAACATTCATTATAAGAACACCACTTTATTTTCATCCCGGCTAATTTATGGCTGCATGCGTATTGCCGGAGATAACTCTGCTCAAGACAAAGCCAAAGGAAAATTGGCAATAAGAGCCGCACTAGATGCGGGTTATACACATTTTGACCATGCTGATATTTATGGCGATAGTCACTGTGAAAGTTTGTTTGGGGAGTTGCTTACTGAACTTAAAAAAGAAACTCCAGCAATACGTGAACAACTGATTATCACCTCTAAAGCGGGCATACGTCGCGATCCTCAGCGTTATGATTTCGCAAAAAACTATATTATTAATAGTGTTGAAAGTTCATTACAACGCTTAAATACCGATTACTTAGATATGTTTCTACTACATAGACCTGACTATTTATTCAATGCAGAAGACGTTGCCGAAACCTTCATGCAATTACAATCTAGTGGTAAAGTAAAACACTTTGGTGTCAGCAATTTTAGTCCTTCACAAGTTAGCTTATTACAATCAGCGTTAGATGAGCCATTACTGGTTAATCAAATAGAAGTGAATATCCATAATATTACTAGCTTAACCGATGGCACGTTAGATCAATGCCAACAGCTTGGCATTACACCTATTGCATGGTGTCCGCTTGGTGGTGTTGCTTATCCCGCATGGGGAAATACTTTTTCTACTGCCGATGAACAACGTATTGAAATAGAGTTAGCGCAGCAAGCCAAAAAATATAACTGTCTGCCTTGGCAACTTATTTTAGCTTGGTTACTTAAGCACCCTGCTAACATTAGCCCTATTATTGGCTCAACTACACCAGAGCGTATTATTGCGGCTAAACAAGCCTTAACAATTGCCTACAGCCATGCTGATTGGTATCGTTTGCTTGAAGCCAGAAATGGTTATGCGCAGCCTTAACTCGCTATATTATTTTAATACATGCCAATGTAGTTTACTCAGGATTTAATTATAGCCGTCATCTTAGAGATGTTTTAACCAAAGAACTCGTCACTTTAGACTAAGATTCCCGCTTAAATAACCGCGGGAATGACGGGCATGTGCGCCAATATTACTTTATGGTGAGGTATGTTTTTAAAGTTTAAAAGCCAATAATTAACGTAAAGATATCTTTTACATGAATCTAACTATAAAAAACAAATTATTCCTTATTGTGGGGTTGGTATTATTTGGTTACTTGGCGTTGTTTATTCAAAACACGACTAACCAAAACGCTCTGTCTCACTTGGTTGGCATCAATAATGATCTAAAAAGCATTGAGACTTATATGCTGCAATTAAGAAGGTCGGAAAAAGACTTTTTACTCCGTAAGGACGTTAAGTATCAGGCTACTTTTGAGCAAACGGAGTGGGTTCATATATGCAGCTTATTAGACAATGCAGGAGGTTATTGTCCTGAACAACTAGTTATTAAAATAAATGCCTTGTATTTGGCAGTTTTTCCTACGGATAAAATAGATAAGCTAATTAATGAAACTGGTATAACTTATTTAAACCCACTCTTATTAAAGAAAGTGGGGTTTATTTATTTAAGGTATAAGTGACTATTAGCAATTAAAAACTATAAGTTAAACCTAAGTTCATTGTGCGTCCTTTACCTTTTATGTTCCAACCGGTAAAGGCATGAGATTGAGCAACATGTGGGTAATAATCTCGGTTAAATAAGTTCTCGATACCAGCAGATAGCTTTAATGCACTGTTGACGTTGTAACTGGCAGATGCATTAACCACGCTATAGCTTGAAACAGGTGCTTTTTTACCGCTGTATTTACCATCTACTGCAGTAAAGCGATCACGACTAAGCACGGCAAGTAGGTTTGCAGCTAAGTGTAAGTTTTCCGTTGCTTGATAGTTCACATAAGCTGTAAATTTAGGTGGGTTAATTGAGTTACCATCTAGGTAAGTATCACTTTTGGTATTTTTACCTTCAACCCAGCTGTAGCTGATACCACCATCTAGTTCATCGGTAAAGGTTACATCAACGGCGGCTTCATAACCCCAAACCTTTTGTGGCTCACGTTCTAAGCGATACACTAGACTCTCGTCAGCGATCATATTGCCACCAAAGTTATTGGTTGAATAAAAGGCCGCCATTTCAAAACGCACATTTTGATAAATACTACTAAAGCCAATTTCTGAGTTTTTAACTATTGAGGCCTCAGTATCTAAGTTACTTATTTTAGAGGTTTTAGCACTGCGCAATATACTGCCGATATTAGCAATATCAAAGCCTTCAGAATAACTGATAAAAGGACTAAAGCGCTCGTTATTACTATAACGCAGACCAATATTATAAGTGGTGGCATCATAATCTAAATTACCGCCGATAACATCCTTGGTATCAGAGCATGGTTTACCGTCATAACAAAGCATTAAGGTTGTGTAGTCATCCACGCCAATTTTGATGGCTTCTTGACGAACCCCTGCTTTAACAACCCAGTTATTAGCAAATACTAGTTTGACCTGTAAATAGCCAGCAACATTATCCATATCCATTTCAGGTGTCCACATTCTGCCATCTACTAATGGTTGCGCGGTAACATCATTTAATACATCAACACCGTAAATTAGGGTGGTTTCTAGGTTTTCAAAGTCAAAAGTACTGTTAAAATTTAACCGTAAGCCAGTTTTTTCAGAAGTGATCATTGACTGACCACCCACAACATTGTCTAAGTTAGGATCTTTAAATTTTGTATGATAGAAAAAAACATTCTCTATTTTTTGCCAATAGGCATCAGCGGTAAAGTCAGTATTAGCAAACAGCTCCATATCACGATATTGTAATTTTACATTGTGATTGCCGCGAGGACCTTGTGGGTCACCAGCAATAGCTAAATTTTCAGTGTTCTTAATAGCATGGCTTTTTATGCCACTATTAACATTGCCCTCTACTGCAATATAATCTGAATTTTGTTGTCCTTCAAAATAGTTATAGCTAAACTGTAGTGAATGAGTATCATCAAAATAATAGTTAAATTTGGTAAATAAATTGTCTGACTTGAAATTTGATAAACCATAAGTTAAGCCCAGCGCATCACCGTCAGCATCTCGTATTACGCCATTTTCATCACTAACAATACTAAATACATAATCTAATTTATCAATAGTGCCATCTATAGCAAGGTCAAGGCGTCGACCAATACTGTCTTCTAATTTAACAGTAGAAAAGTTACTACTAATGGCAACGCGACCAGAGAAGGCTTTATCGCCATTGGCCTTTTTAGTGATGTAGTTAATGATACCCCCAGCGGCACCATTACCGTAAATTGACGTAGCCCCTTTAATTACCTCTATGCGTTCAATAACACTAGGATCTAATGAACGAATACCTAATTTACCATTACGTAACGGTGTCGATTGCGGTACGCCATCTATCATTATTAAAGCGCTACGGCCACGTAGTGTTTGTCCAGAGTTGCTATTAGTTCCTCTAGGTGCGCCCATACCTGGTACATGCAGCGCTAGCATAGTTTGTAATTCTGCTGAGGTGAGTAAATCTTGGCTAATAGTTTGCCTATCGATAATAGAAACAGAAGCAGGTACTTCATCAATACTTTCTTGAATTCGGCTGCCAGTAACAATAATTCGCTCATAAGCATCAGCTTTATTTTTGTTATTAGTGGTAACTTCAGTGGCATTTGCACTAAAAACGGTACTTACAGCTAGCGCAACAAGGGAGTAACATCCAAATTTCATTTAAAAAAATCCTTCACAAGTGATCTAATAAAACACGATAATAAAACACGATAATAAAATAATTAATGCGAATGATAATGATTTTCATTAAATAATTCAATGTATTTTTTTATTTTTTGTTAAATATTTGTTTAAGAGCATAAATTCAGTTAATGAGTGTTCATCAGTGAGTTTACCTAACGTAGATAAACTATTGTCTGCGATAACAGAATTAGACGGAAAATTTAAGGAAAACCTGTCGTCACTGCCTAGGGAATTATTGTCGTTTTTTAACAGAGCGTAGCGGCTATATTCGCTCTTACTGGGTTTAAGTCAACAAAAGCCATACAGGAAATTACCGCGGCTTCATCAAGTAAGGCTTGTGATTTAAAGCGCCCCTCCCAAAAACAGCCAGTACAATTATCTTATTCATTGGCTTTTCGGGCGATATCTTCATTTAATCATTGTTTTGTAAGGGGCACACGCGACAGTCTTTTAAATACCCCGTTAATCGATTGTACTTTTTACCATCAAGGTCAGTACTTTTACTTTGCTAGGCATGAAATTTTAAGGTGGGTGAAAAATTTTTCTCTTGAGAACCCTGGCATAATGTATCTTCTTAGCTATTCAATCCCGCTCGCGTCAACATTATAACGACCCAGTCCATTGACAGCATCGGAGTACCTTCGATACTCGCCCTCATTTCGAAACCCAGATACCCGCGATCATGACGGTTTGATGATAGTCGTTTACTGACTAGAGTGACTTTCGCTTCAATTTTTTCATCTGGATACCAAGGCCTGAGCCACTTAAGACTATCAATGCCCGGTGCGCCAACTGCCTGGGTATTTTGCAAAACCTCTTCACAAAAAGGCCTAAAGCACAGCAACTGAGTTTGAAAGCCTGATGCGACTATGCCGCCAAAGTGAGTTTTGGCCGCTTCGTTCTCGTCCAAATGAAATCGCTGTGGATCATACAATGCGGCGAAATTGGTAATTTCATCGACCGTCAACCCTGGGACTGAAAAATCAAATCTAAATCCTTCTAAAAAATCCTCGAAATACATTTTTGAATTCATAGGAGTACTTTCCTTTGGTTTAATTTACTGATTCATTTAAAACAGCTTATTATGGAGACTTCTCAGTAATGTCCATCCCATAAATTTTATTTAATTGATAATAATATCCCATAATTTCATACATTAAGAAATACAAATTTTGAACTTTTGGTAGTACTTGGATATTACTGAAAAGCCTCTAATATTCAACATAATATTTGGCTTTATTACACATAATTCATCCGTTAGAGTCAAGATAGAGTGTTTTATTTGTTCCTAAGACTACTCAGAAATATGACTCGAATAATTCATTAGAAAATAGGCTCTTCTCCGGTTTGCGCACAGAAAAGTGGTTTAAAAATATTTAGCTCAAGAACTATGACTTCTAAAACAGTTGGTTTCACTTGGCTTTCTTGTTTAAATAATCCACTACTAGCGTCTATTCACATTGGTTGCTAGGTTATTTCAACTGATAAATAGCAAAGCTTAACGGGGCTATTTTATCATCGTCTTGACTATCGTTGGATAAATAAAGCAGCTTCGCATTCTTATCGCGATGAATATGGCTATCAAGCACATTGAGTGATTCAACATGGTTTGCCGTATTAAAAACAACAAGTAATTCTTGCTCTTTATCTTGTCCATTTTCCGACAACTTATGAGTACGCGAAATAGCAAAAACACCCGGTTTATCTTGAGCATATAACGTACTTTGTTTACCAAAACGTAACGCGGGGTACTGCTGGTATAACTCAGCGTACTGCGTAAAGCTTTGGTAAAACAAATGACTACTGTCAAAATTATCGGCAGCTGTAGTTTTATCCGTTGCTAACAAGTCGTCGTCATTATAACTCGCAACTTTTGAGGGCATCATATCTTGACGTGACGCTTGATCACCACCATCACCAACAAAGCCTTGTTCATCACCGTAATAAATAACGGGCACACCACGGCTAAAATATAACATTGCGTGCGCTAACAAATTACGTTGAATTTGCTCTAACTCGCTATAGTTATGCTTGCTTTGCTTTAATGAATAAGCAAAACGTCCCATGTCATGATTACCAGTAAAGTTAACCAGTTGGTTGGCATTAGTATTTTCAATGTCATCATGGGTAGTTTGGTAGAAATGATCTTGAGCAAATAGCGTCGCTAGTACATCAGTACCTTGTTGCTCAACCAAGGTTTTTTGCAACGCACCCTGTAGGGCAAAATCTAGCACTGATGGCAATTTTCCTTCGACGGTAAAACGGCTTAAAAGTTCAGGTTCAAAGCTATAAACCTCGCCATACATAAAGAAGTTATCAATCCCTTGCGTTTTAGCATGTGCCATTAACGCAGGGGAAAAATCTTGCCAAAACTCCATATTCACGTGCTTTACCGTATCAATACGAATACCGTCTGGTTTGAACTCATCAATAATGGCTTTATAAATATCAACCATACCCGCAACCACTTTATCACTATTAGTATCAATATCATCAAGACCGGCAAAGTCACCACGAATTGAACTTTCGCCAGCCCAATGAGAGTCACCTTGATTATGGTAAACGTCAATATTATTTAACCAACTTGGTGTCTTTAAATTCTCGCTACCCACGGGAATAAGTGGCGTATAAACATCACCCTCAACAAGTTGCGCTAATGATTTATATGGACAATCATCACCCTTAACAAGCCAACCTAAACCATCTTTACCGTGGCATTCTTCATATTTAATAACATCCGCCGTGTGGTTGGTTATAATATCGAAGAATACTTTGATATTACGCTTATGCGCTTGTTCGATAAGATGCTTTAGATCTGCATTGCTACCTAAATGAGGATCAATTTCAGTAAAATCTAAAATCCAATAACCATGGTAACCTGATGTTCCGGCTTGCATGGCTTGGTTTCTTAAAACCGGCGTTAACCAAATAGCCGTTATGCCCATATTATCAAGATAAGGCAGTTTTTTTGTCAGCCCGGCTAAATCACCACCGTGATACATACCTTTATGGGTTTTATCTAAACCACCACGTGATAAAGCACGCTTTTTATCGCCTGCTGCCGCGCCTAAATCGTTGCTTTTATCACCATTGTAAAATCTGTCAGGTAAGACAAAATAGAAAACTTCATCTTGAAAATCTCGTTGTTGATACGGCGCGAGTTTAATCGCTTTTGCCGTCTCATCTTGACTTAAACCGGCAGATAACGCGGTGGCATTAGCACTTATGTTTAGCGCAAGTAAACTACAAATAGTTAACAATATTTTCATCATTTATATTCTCTAAATCAGCTTACAACGAAGCATAAAAACAACCAAACGCTGGCAAGGTGATTTTTCCGTCAATAACACTAGCTGTGGTTAAGTTATGATCAGTCAGTACTAACAGCTCGTCAGTAAATAGATCCAGTGATAATTCCTGCGCCTGATTACTGAAATTAAAACAAACTAACAGCTTTTCAACGCCGTCTTCTCGGATAAAAGAAAGTATCGGCTCTGGGGTATCGACAAAAGCAATATCACCATAAAGCAAAGCACTATGCTGTTTACGCCATTTGGTAAAATGACGGTAACTATTTAGTACCGAGTCAGCTGAATTCTCTTGTAGATCAACTGATCTCTCTTGATGTTCTGCCGCTACCGGCAACCAAGGTTTAGCCTGAGTGAAGCCGGCATTGATTTCATCATGTTGCCAAGGATGAGGAGTACGACAACCATCACGACCTTTAAATTGTGGCCAGAAAGTAATACCGTAAGGATCCTGAATATCTTCAAAAGCGATCTCTGCTTCCGTTAAGCCAAGCTCTTCCCCTTGATAACTACAAATGCTGCCACGTAAAGAAGAAATCATGGCAAATAGCATCTTAGCTAAATCAGTATTTTGCTCGGCATTTTGGCTCTTACCCCAACGACTGACTACACGCTGTACATCGTGATTTGAAATTGCCCAACATGGCCAGCCATCTGATACACGTTCTTCAAGTGTTTGTACTACTTGCTTAATATAAGCAGCGGAGAATTCATCAGTGAGCAAATCAAAGCTATAACCCATATGTAATCGCTGATCACCTTGAGTATATTCTGCCATCGTTTTTAGTGAGTCTTCTGAAGATATTTCACCTAAAGCCACGGTACCCGGATATTGATTTAATAACGTTCGAATAGATTCAATAAAGGCTAAGTTTTCATGTTGAGTGTTATTAAAGTAATGATACTGATAGGCATAAGGGTTCTTCTCATCAAAGCCGATACTTTGCCTTAGCTCTTTTGGTTTAGCGGGGTTATCACGTAGCTGAGCATCATGAAAACAGAAGTTTATCGCATCAAGCCTAAAACCATCAACACCGCGCTTTAACCAAAACTCAATATTATCAAGTACTGCGTTGCACACTTGTGGATTATGAAAATTAAGATCTGGTTGGCTAGATAAAAAATTATGTAAGTAATATTGTTGACGGCGAGGCTCCCATGTCCAACCTGTGCCACCAAAAATAGATAACCAATTATTTGGCGCGGTACCATCTTCTTTCGCATCAGCCCAAACATACCAGTCAGACTTATCATTAACTTGATCTTCTCGACTATCAATAAACCATTGATGCTGATCTGAAGTATGACTTAACACTTGATCTATCATTATCTTAATGTTGCGCTCATGCGCTTTAACAATTAACTCATCAAAATCAGCTAAACTACCAAAAATGGGATCAACATTACGATAATCACTAATATCATAACCAAAGTCTTTCATCGGAGATTTAAAAAATGGCGAAATCCAAATAGCATCGACACCTAAGCTAGCAATATAATCTAGCTTACTGATTATACCGGGTAAATCACCGATACCATCTTGATTAGCATCATAAAAGCTTCGCGGATAAATTTGATAAATTACCGCACCACGCCACCACAGTTGTTCACTCATTCTAAAACTCCACACTGTATTTTGCATTCATTGAAGTAGATACCACTACTTTTGACTGAATTATTTTTTATAATTACAACTTAGAATACGCAATTCATTTAGTGGGGAATAGCCCTTGCATACGTATGCATTCATTTTCCTTAATTCTGCATACGTATGTAATAACAAGAGCGGAAAAATACAACGCTTTACCAAAAGCTTTCTCTTACTCATAACAAACCACATACCGTCTTATGCTAAGGTTTATATGTAAGCACAAATAATGCCGCTGACTGTGGCTTAGTACTATTAATATTGTCATTAAATTAATCGTGTATTACATACGTATTCAAGATGCTACGTTAGCTTGACTAGGGTTATTATTCTGGTAATAAAATAAAGAATTCAATTAAGGATTTTATCTTGCGTTCACTTCTACTGATAAAAAGTACTTTGCTGTTGGTACTATTATTTGCTATCCAAACCATAGCAAGCGAAAAGAATAGCTACTTAAGCCATCATCTAAAAGAGCAAAGCTTAGTCATTCATACAACACTAGGACAATTAACCTTAAGTGCCTATAGCGATAATGCTATTGAAACAACTTATCAATATGAGAATAAACTTAATAATGCCGCATTCTTACCTTCATTTGCGATTAAAGAGCGTGCCCAAAAGCAAGGTTTTTCTGTCAGAGAAACCTCTTTGCAACTACTACTCTCTGCAGGAAAACTTAACGCGGTTATTAATAAGTCCCCTTTTAATATTAGCTACTATTATGGCGAAAAGTTGCTAGTTTCAGAAGAAGCTGGTTTTTTTACTGGCACTACCTTAGAAGATAAAACACAGCATCAGATACAAGGCTTTCGTTTTAAGTTAAGTGATAATGAAAAATTACTCGGTGGTGGTGAACGCGTATTAGGCATGGATAGACGTGGCCATCGTCTGCCGCTTTATAACCGTGCTCATTACGGTTATGAAACACAATCAAATCAAATGAATTTCAGTTTACCCGCAGTATTCTCAAGTAATAAATATATTTTATTATTTGATAATTCGGCTAAAGGTTGGATGGATTTAGGAAAGTCAGAAGCAAACATTATGCAATTTTCAGCGGTATCAGGCCGGATGTCTTATCTGGTTTTTGCTGGTAATACTTACCCTGAACTCATCAATAATTATGTTGATATTACTGGCAAGCAGCCGATGCCACCGCGTTGGGCGCTGGGTAACTACGCCTCTCGGTTCGGTTATCGCTCTGAGCAAGAAGTGCGAGCTACGGTTAATAAGTTTATCGATTTAGACTTTCCGCTTGATGCCATAATTTTAGATCTTTACTGGTTTGGCAAAGATATCAAAGGTCATATGGGCAATTTAGCTTGGGATAAAGCAGCATTCCCCACTCCGACAAAAATGATCAGTGACCTTAAAGCGCAAGGAGTGAACACGATATTAATCACCGAGCCTTTTGTATTAACCACTTCAAAAAAATGGGCTGATGCCGAGCAAAGCCAAGCTTTAGCAAAAAATGCTGATGGCAACCCCAAGCGCTTTGACTTTTATTTTGGCAATACTGGCTTAATTGATATATTTAGTGATAAAGGAAAAAATTGGTTCAATAACATCTATAAAACCTTATACCAACAAGGTGTAACTGGCTGGTGGGGTGATTTAGGCGAACCAGAAGTACACCCTAGTGACACCCTGCATACTTTAAGCGACGGCAGCGTGGTAAATGGCGATGCGATACATAATGTTTATGGCCATCAGTGGGCTAAAATGGTTTTTGAAAACCAGCTAAGTTTAGCGCCAAACAAACGTCCATTTATTTTAATGCGCTCAGGCTTTGCTGGTTCACAACGCTATGGCATGATCCCATGGACGGGCGATGTAAGTCGCTCTTGGGGTGGCTTAAAGCCACAAGTAGAACTTAGCCTGCAAATGGGGCTGTTAGGCATGGGGTATACTCATTCAGATCTAGGTGGCTTTGCCGGTGGCGAAGTGTTTAATAAAGAGCTATATATCCGTTGGTTACAATACGGTGTATTCCAACCTATCTACCGTCCTCACGCACAAGATAACATAGCCCCTGAAGTCGTTTTTCATGATAAAGACACCCAAGATATTTTACGAAAATTTATCAAACTCAGATATAACTTACTCCCATACAATTACACTTTAGCCTATCAAAATAGTACTACGGGCATGCCTTTGATGCGCCCGCTTTTCTTTGCATATGCGCTTGAAGATGAGTTTAATCTCAACGTAATGGATAATGCTAGCAGTTATTTATGGGGCGATGCCTTTTTAGTAACACCCGTTGTTGATGCAGGGGTAACATCAGTGTCGATCCCTTTACCTCAAGGCGTTTGGTTTGATTTCTTTACTGAGAAAAAGTATCAAGGTGGGCAAATAATTTCTTTAGCAACTAACCTAGAAACGCTACCCGTATTAGTTCGCGCCGGTTCATTTATCCCGATGGTTAACGATATGCAATCAACTAAAGATTACGACAGTAGTAAGCTTACTTTACACTATTATGCTGACGAGTCAGTTAATAGCAGTACCGGCAAAATGTATGAAGATGACGGTCAAAGCTTTCAATCACTATCACAAAATCAATATGAAATATTACACTTTACTGCCAAACAAAATAAACAAAATAAACAAAATTCAGGCGCAGACAATATAATATTTACCTTTAATCGAACGGGTAATGGTTACCCCGAAATGCCGGTAAAAAGACAAATTTCATTAGTCATTCATCATTGGCTTAATCCGCCAAAAAACATCTCTCTTGCCGGTAAAATAATGCAAGTGGGCTCAAATACCACAGCATCTGATGTTTATTGGGATAAGACCAAAAACACCCTAACGGTGAGGTTCACTTGGCAACACCAACCGTTAACGTTAAGCATAGAGAATTAAAGAAAAAAATAGTCAATTAAATTGCCGACATTGACGGTACTAACTATCCTTTGAGCTTAAGTGAGCTTATCGCTTTGTATATTGAAAGCAAAAATAGCTTTATTACACTACTGAATACGTATGTAAGAGATAGCTGTTCTTAGCGATAGTTAGTATATTGAGATTATTGAAATGATTCGACTTAGCTAATGCCTATTCATTTTGATCCCCTTGTTGTTTGATATTTGCCTTGTTTTGTTAGGCCATAAGCACTCTTAACGGGTGCTTTTTTTATTAAACTAGCTGAAATAATTTATATAAGAGTCCGCTACATGACCACGACTGATGCCGATACCAATAAAAGAACAAACACAATACATCAAAAACCACGCCTTAGTTTTTGGCAAATATGGAATGTCAGTTTCGGCTTTTTAGGCGTTCAATTTGGCTTTGCTTTACAAAATGCCAATGCCAGCCGCATACTTTCAGATTTAGGTGCTGATTTACATTCATTATCGTTATTTTGGTTAGTCGCTCCCATCATGGGTTTACTAATCCAGCCAATCGTCGGCTCTGCGTCAGACCGAACCTGGAATCGTTTAGGAAGACGTAATCCTTACATTTTAGCAGGCGGGTTTACTGCCGCTATTGGCATGTTATTAATGCCAAATTCAGCAACCTTAGCCGGCTTTATTACCCCCTTATTTTTTGGCGCTATGATGCTAGCATTAATGGACGCCTCTTTTAATTTGGCTTTTCAACCATTTCGCGCTTTAGTGTCAGATATGGTACCAAGCGAGCAACGTAATGTAGGTTATTCAATTCAATCCTTCTTAATTAATATTGGTGGTGTTTGTGGCTCTATCATGCCATTTATATTAACTAATGTTATTGGTTTAGATAATACCGCTAGTGCAGGCAGTGTGGCACCATCGGTCATTTGGGCCTTTTATATTGGCGCTTCAGTAATGCTAGGCTCAGTATTGTGGACAGTATTTAGAACCAAAGAATATGCACCTGGCACCCACGGGTTAGCGCCATTAGAAAAAAGTGATATAGAGCGCTCACTTGGTGAAAAATTAACTGAGTTTTTTGGCTTAATGAAAACTATGCCAACCACCATGAAACAACTGGCTTTAGTGCAATTTTTCTCTTGGTTTGCATTATTTATTATGTGGGTTTATACCACGCCGGCGATCACTCAGCATATTTGGGGGATAGAGGCGAAATGGTTTGATCCCCATTACTTAGAGTCCATTGGTACCATTCCTGAGCATATCGCTCAAGCGAAAGGCACCGCTGGCGATTGGGTGGGTATCATCTTCGCAGCTTATATGTTTTTTGCTGCTATTGCTTCATTGTTTATGGCAAAAATTGCCAACAAAGTTGGTCGCAAGCTGACTTATTCACTATCACTACTGGCTGGCGGTATTGGCTTCTTAAGTATTATGCTGATACAAAATCCAGAACTAACCATAGTCAACTTGGGTATTACTCAAATTGAAGTGCCACAAGGTGCTGTTACGTTATTTTTACCTATGGTGGGTATTGGTATGGCTTGGGCAGCTATTTTGGCGATGCCTTACGCGATTTTGGCGGGTTCATTACCAGTGAAACAAACGGGTGTTTATATGGGAATATTTAACTTCACTATTGCTGCCCCTCAAATTGTTTCAGGTATTTTTGCTGGTTGGATATTAACAAGCATTTTTGATAACCAAGCGGTTTACATTATTATGATGGCTGGTATCTCAATGGTATTAGCGGCTCTGTCAGTGTATTTTGTCAAAGATGGTGTAGAAGAGAAATCCGTTACAGATAAAGAGGAAGTAACCGCGCAATAGGAACGTCAATCATATTATACTCAAGCCACCTCAAGATGCACGATTCAGCGAGAAGCTGAATCGTTAACATCCACAAGATTTCCTGATCACTAATTCTGGCGATATTAAGGTGGTTGAAGTCTCTTTACCATTAATCGATTCAAGTAAGGTGTTCACTAATAGCTCACCGGCTAATTGAGTATCTTGCTTAACGGTTGTTAAAGGAGGGAAAGTAAAACTAGCAATAGCAATATCATCAAAGCCCACGACCACGACTTGCTCTGGGATTGAAAGCTGACACTCATGTAAGGCTCGCATAGCACCTACCGCGATTAAATCACAGGCGGCACAAATTGCATCAAATTTTTCACCACTTGCTATCAATTCACAAGCAGCCTTATAACCGGCTTCTTCAGTATACAGAGCATTAAACTGCATATTGCTATTCACAACTAAGTTATTATCTTTAAGTGCTTGGCAGTGACCTTTATAACGATCAAAAAATTCGGGTGCATGGCTAGAGGCGCTACCTAAAAAAGCAAAGTGTTTTCGACCTTGCTTAATCACGTGCTCAGTAATTTCTTTGCCACCAAGATAATTATCACAGCCTATAGAAACAATGGGTAAATTTTTGACTTCTGCCCCCCAGCGCACAAAATGTGTTCCTTGTTCACTCAATTTAATTAGTTTTTCTTCAAAATCAACATAATCACCATAACCGAGTAAAATTAACCCATCAGCTTTATTACTGTCTTCAAAATCAGCATGCCAATCATTACTTGCTTGTTGGAAAGAAACTAATAGATCATAACCTTTATCCGCGCAAGCTCGAGTTATGCTACCTAACATAGAAAGAAAAAAAGGATTGATGGCTGAGTCATCATTAGTAGGGTCTTCAAAGAGTAACAAGGCAATGGTGTCACAATGCTGTGAGCGTAAGTTACTCGCGTTTTTGTCTACTTTGTAATTTAATTCTTTGGCAATAGCCTGAATTTTTTGTCGCGTTGCTTCATTAACTAAAGGACTATTTCGTAGTGCTCTAGATACTGTTGACTGAGAAACACCCGCCTGATAGGCGATATCAAAAGAGGTAGCTTTTTCTTTCACTTGGATAACCTCTAAACAATGTGTTTAAAACGAAGATAACAAGAATATACCTGAGCAAACAAGAGAAGTATATAGTATCGGCTCAAGGATCCATAGCAAGATCATTATAAATTAAAGCGGTATCAAGAGCCTTTTTCAAGAGAACCTACTCTTAAATTGAGTAGGTTTATTTTTACCAATTTCCTGATGAAATTTTCTCTATCACTGTCACTTAATGCTGATAATTCATAATATTTAAATCGGTGGAAGATCAATTAACTAAAGTGGTTGTGTTATACGGTAATCTCCTCGAAAACCACTTAAATAAATAATTTATTTTCTTATGATCATTTGAACTAACTTCAAACTAGAGTGTTATCCCTTTAAAGAAGGTAAGAAGGAAATAAAACATAACTTAATTTAAAATGGTACTGAGATTTTCACTTCTCCACTTTCTGCACGATAATGTTCGCTCGTTAATAAATTATAAGTAGCAAGTAGATGCCAGTGTCTCTTAGTTAATAAGCTAAGTGATATTTGACCAACTCGTGAGTACTTTCCTAAATCAATACCCACTTTCATGGGATCAGCATCAATAGGGGCTCCTTCAAGTCCTGAGAATACATAAGTATTGCTTTCACCTAAATAACGTTGGCTTGCTAAATTAAAGAATATGCCAAAACGGTTCTTTGATTCAAACTCATATTCAAAACCTACTTCAATTCCAGGTTGAATCCAAACAAACGTTTCCGAATTACTGTCTACATTAAGATTTAGAAATTCAGCACCTGTTTCATTTGCCGCTGAAGTTTGTAAATGGTTATAGCCAAATTCAAATTTAGGGCGGAGTTGAATCACGCCGAAGCTAAAGTCGTGCGATATTCCTAAAAGGCCACTTAATACTGTCATATTTCTGTTCGAATGCGTTTGAAATGATTCTAATAAAAAACCTTTCCGCTGCGATTTGGAATCATTTTTTTCCATAAGATAAACTAGAAGAAAATTTAATATCTTCGTCTCGATAGTTAGCTGATAATCCATATTGAGTGGTTTCACTGACACTACTCCATATATCACCACTATTAATGTCAGCGGTAATTTGCGAGCCAGCAAAACCAAAAGACCAAAAATTGTTATAAGGCTTTTCAACGCCTATTGACCAACCACTAAGTTCTTGATTAAAGGTTTTATAGTCTCCATGAGCATCATGTTTTCTACTTTCTTTCCCATAAGAACTCCAAAAACAAGTATCACCATTTAGCTTATGATATTGCCCAGAGGCACTACAACTCATCATTTGTGAAGAAAATTTTTGTGCGCTATGTATAAGTCCAGATTGCTCTATACCATAAAGTTCTGGGGATATTTGAGATAATGAATTACGATAAATTTCCTCATTAGCGTCATAGATGAGCTTAATAATAACATTTGAAAGCTCTGGCGAACTACCTGCCCTTTGTATTTCATTAAAATGTTCGCCAACACCGATAAGATTTTTACTTAACCATTGAGGAGCAAAGTCAACATTATAATTCAACTTTGCCGTCGTACCGGATGAATAATCAAGATCATAATTAATCACTACCGAAGGTGCGGTAAATAACACTAGTCCATTATCGACCACGCCCATTTCACCACCAAATAATACCTTACTAAAAGTACCAACAGGTATTAACTGCGGGTTAAGAAGCGACATATAAACTTCACCATCAAGATCAGCTGTACCACTAGCCAGAAATTGATCCATCAGATCCGTAGAAAAGTCTAATTCAGCGAAGGTTTTCCCTGTTGATTTTTGGATAAAACTTCCTGTTAAGGTAGTCGACTGAGCAAGATCAATATCACTTAATACCAAGTCTCCAGAATTTTCCATTACGCTAATACTCGTAGCAGAGTCTAATTCTGCAAAGGTTTCCTCTGTTAATTTTCTAATAATACGTGCTGATAAAGTAGCTGGCTTAGCTAGACTAACATCACTTAATAATAATTCCTCTGAGTCTTCTGTTACGCTAACAGACTCTTCAAGTATTAACTCTGCCCCAGTGATAAACACTGCATTTTCACTGTTAATAAAACTATTTACACCAGCACCTAAATCAAACTGACCATAAAAATAATTATTATTAATTACATTATCATTGCCTGAAGAGCCAAGAATTGCCATACCACCCAATTTATCTGATGTATGAATTATACCGTTTATCGTAATATTATTTTGATCGCCGCCAATGATAGAAATCCCTACTCCACCATCACCCGCATATATACGGTTATTTTCAGCGTTAATAAAAGTAATATTACCCGCAACATCATCACTTATACTTTCCAGAATAATAGCATTTATTGAGTCTCCTACTGCCATAACATCACCGGTAACAGTTAATGTGACGCTTCCCGACTGAGTGCCCCCCGTTGATGACAATAAAATAGCAGCCCGACCATTGCTACGCATGTCAATATTACCGTTTACGGTAAGGGAAATATCACCAGAAATATCCGCACTTATACTTTGCAGATCAATGCCTGCTGAATATTTTTCTATTGAATTTAATGAACTAGCACTTTCTAATGCATCATCAATATTAAGAATAAATACATCTCCAGATATATTAACTACAACATCACCAGATAGTACATCACTTTGACTATGGGCTTGAATTGCCACAACATTTTTACCTATTGCAATAGTATTACCATCAAGTGATGCTACAATCTCACCACTTTGCATAGCACCATTACTCATTAAATTAATACCCGTTGCATTATCACCATTAACTTTCAATGAGCCCGCCATATTGAAACTAACAGCATCCGCAATATTATTACTTATACTAGCAGCAAGTACCCCTTTGCTATTATTCCCATTTACCACTAAATTATCAGCAAGAGACATTGTCACTGCGCCTGATTCTATACCACCGTTTGATATTAACTCTATTGCTGTAGCGCCTTCACCAGCCGCCAAGGCAATCCCCTTAAGATCAAAAGTAATATCCCCTGCACTTCCAGCACTAACACTTGAAGCCAAAAGCCCATGACTACCTGCTCCTGAAACCAGTAAATTGCCATCAAGCTTTGAAAAAACATCACCCGCGTCACTATTACTTAAGCTTTGTGCATCAATACCTATCGCATTATTACCAAAAGCTTCTACTGCACCATCAACATGGAGTGATACAAGGCCGGAAGATGAGTCACCTTGACTCAACAAAGTAACGGCGGTACTACTGTCATTGGTAGCAAGTACATTACCGATCAGCTCAAAAATAACCTTTTCAGAACTACCTGATAAACTAATACTTTTTGCTATAATACCGGCACTATTAACACCACTGGCTTCGATATCACCTATTAAGTTTATTTGTACTACCGAAGATGCATCATTCCCTTGACTTAACATATTAACAGCCGTGCTTCCTTCTCCAGCAGCAACCACTGCGCCAGAAGAGTTTAGCGCTATATCACCTGATATAGTGTCGCTAATACTACGAAAGAAAATACCCTGACTATTATCGCCCAATGCGCCAATATCAGCATCTAACACCACCGAAATATCACTTGATTTTAAGGCTGACATTGTCAATAGGTCGATACCAATACTGCTAGTACCTCCGGCAATTGCACTCCCCGTTAATTGAAATAAAATATCCCCAGCAGCTTTTTTACTACTACTTGAACGAGCGTATACACCTCTGCCATCAAGACCATAAGTTGCAATATTACCATTAAGATCTAATGTGACATTACCTGAACCATCGGTGCCATCTGATTGTGCAAATATAGCCTTACCATAATCTCCCATTGAGGTAATATCACCCGTTGACTTAATATTAATATTACCTGAGGTACCTTCACCACCAGCAGAACTGGCAAAATAGTCATCAACTATGCCACCACCGCCGCCAAGGGATTGGGCAACAATTCCCATTGAACCAGCACCTTCTACATAAATATTTCCAGTTTGGGTTAAATTAATATCACCACCATTACCTTCATTGTCATCTTGCAAAACGATAGACATATCATTTTCATCAATATCTGTTAGCACAAAACCGCCGCCTCCTCCTACGGATTGCAAGATAATGCCATGTGATAAATAACCTGCTGTACTAATATTCCCACTATTGGTAAAACCAATCGCGCCACCATTACCGCTGGCTCCTTTAGTTCCGCCAATATTTAAGGCAAGTTGATCAAGGCCAGATAAGCGGAGATCACCACCACCAGCACCAATACTTTGAATCATAATTGCCGGAGCTCTATTACCAGTGGTAATAACATCATCAACAAAATTGACCTTCATCGTGCCACCATTATTTGCTAAACCACCTGTAGCACCTAATGAAATGTTCGCTGTATGTGCTGTTATTAATCCTACGGATTCCGCGGAGGCTGCGGCACTAGAACGCAATGCGACTGAGCTTTCTGAACTTTCTGAGTTTACAGCAACAGGCATGCCTAATTCATTGATATCCATGGTCAAACTACCACCACCGCCACCAATTGATTGAATATTAGCGCCGCCACTGCCATCACCTTGAATGACAACATTGCCACTGCGTTCATAAGCAACATCACCACCTGAGCTATTTGTTGAGTCGGTTGAACCAATATTTACCTCAATTGAGGCCTCTTGTTGTTCATATACCGTTAAATCTATATAATTAGAACCACCACCACCACCTACGGTTTGAACACTTATTCCGCTAGAGTCTTCGCCAAGAAGCCACACTTCACCTTCTTGGATTAAGTTAACAACGGCACCGTTTGCTTCATCAACCAAATTTGAACCAAAATCTAAAGCGATACCAACAAAAGAGTTGTCTATTGCCGCCATAATTTCCTCTACGGTAGATAAATTATCTTCAATATCAACGGTTCCTTCACCTGCTGATTGCGCTTCTAAGCTAAGATCCATAAAGATATCAACATCGCCACCGCCGCCGTTAACTGACTGTATAAATACAGCGTGGCTATTGTTACCGTTGACATTAATATCACCATCAAGGTTAACTGTTATTGTGCCTGCTTCGCCATCAGAGCCATCACCACCATTTGTTAATTTCAATATGTGAGTTAAAACCGATGTTACTGGTGCACTTAAAGAGTAGCCCATAGAACCACCGCCACCACTAACTGACTGCGCATAAATACCATATGAATGGTCGCCATTAACAGTAATAACACCCGTATGATCAACCAACACATCACCACTATCACCACCTGCACCGCCAAAGCCTCCAATGGCAAAGTTCTTAATGCTGCCAGAGGCGCTATTGTATGTTCCTGAAGCCGCAGCGATTGACAATGAGCCATTACCACCACCGCCACCAATACTTTGTGCTAAAATACCGTAAGATTTAGTACCATTAGTTGTGATTGTACCTGAATTAAACACAGTGACATTTTCAGAAGTGTTGCCACTACCACCTTGGCCACCAATAGAATAAGCCGCATTAGAATTTTCATTCGCCCGAAGAGATGTCGCATAAGTAGAAGCAGCATTACCGCCACCGCCACCAATACTTTGGGCAAGAATGCCGTGAGCTACATCACCATAAGTAATAATAGTGCCGTCATTAGAGACATTAACAGTCCCTGATGTGCCACCATCACCGCCACTACCACCAATTGATACCGCAAGGGCGTTGCCATTTGTTCCATCGCGCATATTACCCGCAATATTGCTGGCCGATTCACCACCACCACCACCAATACTCATCGCCGCGATGCCATGAGAGCCATGACCATGAGTGACAATAACACCGCTAAATATAGAGCTATCATCATGATTAGTAACGACAACATTACCAGACATTGCTCCTGTACCACCCGATCCACCTAGTGCTATGTTAGCACTAGTACCTTCACCGCTAGATATAATACTTGAGTAGATTTTATTGGCATTACCGCCACCGCCACCAATACTTTGCGCAAAAATACCAATAGATTTTTCTAAAAATGTTTCAATACCACCAGAATTATTAACGATCACATTGCCACTAATAGCGCCTGTTCCGCCAGTGCCGCCAACAGCGATAGAAACCACGTTAGAAGAAGTATTTGTTACATTTTGATTGTAAATGAAGCTTCTTATATAATCAGCGTTACCGCCACCCCCGCCAATACTCTGCGCCAAAATACCATGAGCGTTACTGCCCTTAGTGACCACAATACCATCATGGTCAACCGAAACTACATCACTTGTGGCTCCTACACCACCATTGCCGCCAATAGCTAACACCAAACTATTACCACCACTTACTTTACCTGCAGTTTTAACTGAGCCGCCCGTACCACCGCCACCGCCAATACTTTGGGCAAATATGCCCGTTGCGTTATCTCCCTCGGTAGTAACGACTGCATCACTGATAACAGATACCGCATTACCATAACCACCTTCACCACCAACACCACCAAGCACCAATGACACATTAGATGAACTAGCCTTTACTGAGGCGGTACCGCCATTACCGCCACCGCCACCAATAGACTGAGCGAGAATACCAAAGGCCTTGTAACCTGTTGTCGCGATTACTCCTGCAGCATCAACATCAACGGTGCCTGCAAAGCCGCCAACACCACCTTCAATACCAACAGAAATCTTCAATGATTGCCCCGACTCACCATTACTATCAGGTAAAGCACCTGATACTGAATAAGCGCTACTATTACCGCCACCATTACCAACACTCTGTGCTTGAATACCGTAAGCATTATCCCCTGATGTTGAAATATTTCCCGCTGAGATAATGCCTACATTACCACCCTCTCCACCTGTGCCGCCTTGCCTACCTAGGGTGAAAGATAACTTACCTTCACTGGTGTTAGTGTAAGCAAAATCCATTCCTGCATTACCACCGCCGCCGCCTAAAGATTGCGCTAATATACCGACAGAATCTTTACCAAAGGTGGTAATATTACCATCCTGAACAACGGTAACATTCTTGCCTATACCACCATCACCAACAGCGCCACCAATGGCAACATTCAACGATCGCGTATTCGGCGCGTATCCAACGGCAATATTAAAGGTAGCATTACCACCACCACCGCCAATACTTTGCGCTAAAATACCATAGCTACTATTATTATGGGTTTCAATATTGCCATAATTTTCAACACTTACCACACCACCATCACCCGCTTCGCCACCAGCACCGCCAATCATCAAATTAGCCGAATATGCATCTTTTGTTGGTTGGGTATCAGTCGCACTGTTACTAGACTGACGACCTTCTAACTCCGCAAGCACCGCGTTATATTGAGGGATAACAGAGTCATCAACACCCGTGCTACTTGGCACTGAACGGTCAGTGCTTGAGGTACTGCCAGAGCCTGAACCCTGCCCTGAGCCATCGTTTGATGTCGAACCAGCTGATGAATAAGTTAGGTTAAAATTCATCCCCGCATCACCACCACCACCGCCAATACTGGATGCTTCTATACCGTGTGAGGCGCTACCTAGCAGGTCAATTATCTCTGTTGAATCATCATCATTTTTTAACTCAAGTGTTCCTGTCACTGTTGCTTGCGTTAAAATCAAACCTGCGAAATTTAGTGAATTGCCTCGAGTTACCGTAACGTTACCGGCATGTCCACCGCCACCACCAAAGCCACCAATGCCTAATGTTAGAGGGTTAGCTTCTTTACTGATATTGGTGGTAATGTTCATACCACCGGTACCGCCGCCGCCGCCAATACTTTGGGCAAAAATACCACGGGCGCCATCACCATTGGTGATAATAACGCCAGAAGACTCTACTACAACATTGCCAGCATCGGCACCAGAGCCAGCAAAACCGCCAATACCACCAACAACTGAAAAGTTTTGTGCACTACTTGCTGTATCGCTAGTCCAGTTAGCACTACCTGAAACGTTCAGGCCACCATTACCGCCACCACCCGATATACTTTGCGCAAGAATACCGTGTCCATATTGACCTTGTACATTAATACTACCTGTATGATTGACGTTAACATCACCCGCAATATTACCGGCACCGCCAAAGCCGCCGACACCAAATACCACTGAAGAGTTAGAGCCAGCGCTATTATAACTTCCCCCGCCGGTAATGTTCAGGGCTCCATTACCGCCACCACCACTAAGTGATTGTGCGGTTAATCCTGTAGCATTTTTGCCATCGGCGTAGAGATCAGTAACAGCATTGACGATAACACTTCCGGCAGTACCGCCATCGCCGCCAAAGCCGCCAACACCAAAAATCAGCGGGGTATCAGAGGTAATTCCAGCGCTAACATTGATAGCACCCGCACCGCCACCACCACCCACTGATTGGGCAAAAATAGCCGAGCCATCATCACCATGAGCAGTAATACTATTACCTCCCGTAACCACTACACTGGCACTGCCGGCGTTGCCACCGCCACCACCAAAACCACCAATGCCTAATACCAAGCTATTACCACTGCCATTAGATGTACCGGCATTACTTCCTGAGTAAGAAATACCACCACTGATATTAACGCCGCCCATACCACCGCTACCACCGATGCTTTGCGACACCAGCCCATGACTACCGGTAATACTCTTATGCTTTGATGGCGCTAAATAATCATCCTTAACGAAACTCCAAGGAGCATTTACCGTTCCTTCATACACTAAACTTGCATTACCTGCGTCACCACCACTACCACCAAAACCACCTAAACCAATGGCAACAGAGGTGGTATTAGCATCATTTTTACTGAAACTCACGGCACCTGAAACATTTAGCCCGCCAACGCCCCCACCGCCACCAACCGACTGAGACACAATAGCATGAGCTTCATCACCAGATGTTTTAACGTCTCCTATAACGGTTAAATCAGTGTTACCCGCATTACCGCCGCCGCCACCAAAACCACCAACACCTAGACCAATTGCCGCACCAGTAGAATCATCGGTAAAATTTAAAGCACCAGCAATATTTATGCCGCCAGTACCCCCACCACCACCAGTTGACTGAGCTATTACTCCTATCGCGTTCGCTCCTATCGTTTGAATTAATTTAGTTGCAACAATACTTGTTACATTGCCTGCGTCTCCGCCATCGCCACCGAAACCGCCAACACCAACACCAATGGCTGCACTACTACCATCCATTGAAAATGATGCAGAGCCAGAAATATTTGTTCCACCCGCGCCACCGCCGCCGCCAACACTTTGTGCCATAACAGCTGATGCACCTACCCCATAGGTTAATGCAATGCCGGTAAAGTTATTGGAAACATAGCCAGCATCGCCGCCGCCGCCGCCAAAACCACCAAGCCCTATTGCGGCAGCAATACTTTCTTCACTGGAAGCTGATACCGAAGCAGATACTGCACCAGAAATATTTATTCCGCCTGCACCACCACCGCCACCAACCGATTGAGCAAGTATACCAATGGCTTGGTCACCTGAGGTTATGATATTAGCAACAACAGTATTTAGGACAGTAGATGCCTGGCCACCATCACCACCAAAGCCACCAATGCCCACCGCTAATGCGCCACTATTCTTTTTAGTAACAGATAATGAGCCTGCAATACTAATACCGCCAGTACCACCACCACCACCGATAGATTGGGCAACGATGCCTGAGGCCGACAACCCTTTTGTTCTAACATTACCACTGACATTATTTATTACTACTGCCGAATTACCACCTGAGCCACCTGTACCACCAATACCAATACCTAGTGCTGCAGCACTGTCGGCAGCTAATGACACGGCCCCAGTAATTGACAAGCCGCCATTTCCGCCACCGCCACCAACTGATTGAGCAAGAATACCCATAGAATTTTCACCCACGGTATTAACATTACCGACAACAGTGTTATTAACCATTGAAGAGACACCGCCATCACCACCTGAGCCACCGATACCAACACCCAAAGCCCCGCCATTGTTTTTTGTCACCACAATACCAGCAGTAATGGTCAAGCCGCCGTTACCACCACCGCCACCAATGCTTTGCGCAATAATTGCTGAGGCGTTATCGCCACTAGTATTAACGTTACCGGCAACACTATTCGTTACCGCACCCGATGCACCGCCTGTTCCGCCAGTGCCGCCAACACCAATACCAATAGCACCTGACGTACCAGAATCACCGAGAGAGAAGGATAATGCCCCCGCAATTGACAGCCCACCATTACCGCCACCGCCACCTATTGACTGCACCAGTACTCCCATGCTTTCATCACCAAGTGTTGCTATATCGCCAATAACAATATTATCTACTGCTGATGATGTGCCACCGTCTCCCCCTGAGCCACCGACGCCAACCGCAACAGAGCCACTATTATTTTTTGAAATAGCCAAGGTACCAGTGATAGACATACCACCATTACCACCACCACCACCGATACTCTGAGCAACTATAGCGCTAGCTTTAATTCCTGTGGTTGAGACATCACCTGTAACATTATTTATTACCGCATCTGACGCGGTACCGCTTCCGCCTGAGCCACCAACACCAACACCAATAGCGCCCGAGGTTCCTGAGCTATCAATAATTAAAGAGACTCCTGCAGTAACTGACATGCCGCCATTACCACCACCACCACCAATTGATTGAGCAACCACGCCCATGCTTTCATCACCAGCAGTAATTACATTACCGGTAATGGTATTATTAACTGTCGAAGACGTGCCGCCATCACCAGCTGAACCACCGACACCAACAGAAACAGAGCCGCTAAATTTCTTAGTTGCCGTAAGAGCTCCAGCGATGGTTAAACCGCCATTGCCGCCACCGCCACCCAATGATTGTGCTATCACAGCAGATGACTGACTTCCTGACGTTGTGATATCACCAGTAATATTGTTAGTTACTGCTGCTGATGCACTACCGGTGCCACCAGAGCCACCAATACCAACCGAAATTGCTCCAGCACCATCACTGGCAAGTGCAACAGCACCGGCAATAGCAATACCACCGTTGCCGCCACCGCCACCAATACTTTGCGCTAGCACGCCATTAGACTCGTTTCCTACGGTTATTACATTTCCATCAATAGTATTATCAACGGTTGACGACTGCCCGCCTGTTCCACCAGAGCCACCAATACCAACCGCTACGCCACCAGCACCTTTACCGCTAGCAGCTAACGTGCCCGCAATAGAAATACCACCATTACCGCCACCACCACCGAGTGATTGAGCGATAACCCCCGAAGACTCATTTCCTAGCGTTATAACGTCGCCCGTAACACTGTTGGTAACGGCATCTGAATTACCCCCATCACCACCAGTACCACCAAGACCAACCGCAACCGCACCAGCGCCTGTACCAGAAAGAGAAACTGCTGCCGTGATCGAGATGCTGCCATTTCCGCCGCCGCCAGCAACACTTTGTGCTAATACACCACTCGAGGTATCACCTTCAGTTCTAACATTACCAACAACCGTATTAGCAACCGTAGAAGACTGACCACCCTCGCCACCTGAACCGCCAATGCCAACAGCAACCCCCCCGGCCCCTTTACCACTGGCAGTCAGTGTTCCAGTAATGGTAATGCCGCCATTACCACCACCGCCGCCAATAGACTGGGCAACAATAGCCGATGAATCTGCCGCTAGCGTGGTCACATTGCCCATGACATTATTAGTAACCGCATCAGAAACTCCACCTGAACCACCAGAGCCGCCAATACCAACAGCCACAGCACCTGCGCCAGTACCCACTAAACTAACGGTCCCAACAATGGATATGCCGCCATTACCGCCTCCGCCGCCGATAGATTGGGCAAGCACACCATCGGAGCCAATACCCTGTGTCCACACATCACCAGTAACGGTATTATTTACAGTAGAAGACATACCTCCGCTACCGCCTGAGCCACCAATACCAACGGCTACACCGGCCGCTCCCGTTCCCGCAGCGGTTAAAGAACCCGTAATTGCAATACCACCAATACCGCCACCTCCGCCCAATGATTGGGCAACAATACCAGTTGCATCATTGCCTAATGTGGTGACATCGCCAGTAACATCATTTATTACCACGCTAGCGTTACCGCCACCGCCGCCCGAGCCACCAAGCCCCACGCCAACCGAACCAGCCCCTGTTCCTGAAAGTGCAACAACGCCTGTTACGGTAAGACTACCTGTGCCCCCACCACCGCCTAATGATTGCGCTATAACACCATTTGAACCATTACCACTGGTGTTAACATTGGCAACCACTGTACTGGTAACATTGTTGCTGTCTCCGCCACCACCACCACTGCCACCAAGACCAACGGCTACACCAGCCGATCCTGTTCCCGCAGCGGTTAAAGAACCTGCAATAACAATACCACCGTTACCACCACCGCCACCTATTGACTGAGTAACGATACCATTAGCATTATTTCCTTGTGTTTCAATATAACCAACGACATCACTGACAACCGAATCTGAATCACCACCGTCACCCCCAGAGCCACCAATACCAACAGCTGCACCCGCTGCACCAGTTCCCGCAGCAGTAACACTTGCAGTTACATTCAAACCACTATTACCACCGCCGCCGCCAACACTTTGCGCTAAAACTCCTGCTGAATTGTCACCTAGGGTCAAAATATTTGAAGTAACAGCAGAGTCAATTTTACCTGCATTACCTCCGCCACCGCCACTACCACCGATGCCAACACTAGCGCTTGCACTACCCGTTCCTGCAGCAGCCATAGTTGCAGAAACCAGGATGCCGCCATTACCACCGCCGCCACCGATAGACTGAACAATCACCGCACTGGAATTATCTCCTTGAGTTTGAATATCTGAGTCAATAGTTGCCTCAACGTCTTTTCCTGCTCCACCATCACCACCACTCCCGCCAATACCAACAGCAACAGCGGCTGCTCCTACACCAGCACCGGCGCCACCAGCCACAATAATAAAGCCACCATTACCGCCACCACCCCCTACAGATTGAGCGACAATAGCAGCGGAGTTATTGCCTAACGTTTGCACCTGACCAGCAGTTATTAATGACACCGCAACATCAATACCTGATACGCCACCAATACCACCACCACCTGCACTGCCACCTAGCCCAACATTAATATTACCGGCACCTGTTCCGGCGCCAGTTAATGTAGCAGTAACCGTACCACCACCATTACCACCACCGCCACCTACTGCTTGTGCCAGTATGCCGGTAGAGTTATCACCTTGGGTAAGTAAAATACCATCATAATTTGCAGTAACAACATTGGCTTCACCGCCTTCATCACCACTACCTCCGAGTCCGACTGCAACCGAAGCGGCACCGACACCAGCACCAGCTACTCCGGCAGTAATTGACATGCCGCCGTTACCTCCACCACCACCAATCGCTTGAATAACAAGGCCATCTGAGCCATCGCCATCGGTGCTAATATCGGCGGTTATATCCGCATCAACCGTACCAGCGTTGCCACCTTTAGCGCCAGTACCGCCAAGACCAACAGAAATAGTTCCTGAGCCAACGCCAGCACCTGCAGCACTCGCCCCAACGGTCACCCCGCCGTTACCGCCACCGCCACCAACACTTTGAATCAATACTGCGTCAGATTGATCACCCGTGGTTGTGACTAAACCACCAAATTCGACATTTACCGTACCACCCTCACCGCCTTCACCTGCATTACCACCTAGGCCAACTGAAATACTTCCGCTTGCTACCGCTCCAGCACTTGCGGTTGCCGCGACACTTAATCCGCCATTACCACCGCCACCACCGACTGATTGGGCAATATAGCCTGATGATTGATCACCACTGGTTGTGATATTCATATCAGCGTTTGATGTGGTAACTGTGCCGCCAATACCGCCATCGCCACCTTCACCACCTAATGAAACAGAAACCGCTCCACCAGCAGGACCTGCAGCTGCAGAGCCAGCAATACTCATGCCGCCATTACCTCCGCCGCCACCAACACTCTGTAAAACAACACCTGCGGCTAAATCACCTTCGGTTGCTATTGAACCAGCACCAGACATTGAAACAATACCGCCTTCACCACCACTACCAGCATTGCCGCCAATAGCCACCGATACACTACCAAATGCGCCAAGGCTTCCCGTAATTGAATCACCGCCATTACCACCACCGCCACCAACTGACTGTGCTAAAACACCTGTCGCTCGGTCTCCTAAAGTATAAATGCTTGAACTGGTGTCACTATAACTGCTTTGATTTTTATCTAGATTGATTGTTACTTTGTCACCGTCACCGCCGTTTCCACCTTCTCCACCCAGTGAAAAGCCAACAAATAACGAGCCCGATGTGCCACCACCACCATTACCGCCACCGCCACCTACACTTTGCGCAAAAATTCCACGAGAATCTTCGCCATTGGTTGTGATTTGACCTTCATTGATAGCGATTACCTCGCCAGACAAGCCACCTGAGCTTGCGCTACCACCAATAGAAACAACACCTATTGCACTACCGCCGTTACCGCCGCCGCCACCAATAGATTGAGCGAAAACACCGTCAGCTCTGTTGCCGTTAGTTTGAATACTGCCATTATTAGTTACATCAACATCGGCAGCGTCGCCAGCGGCATCACCCGTACCACCAATATTAATTACACCAAAAGCATCACCGCCAGTGCCGCCGCCGCCACCAATACTTTGCGCAAAAATGCCACGTGAATTATCACCACTAGTAATTAATGTGCCGCTGTTAATCACAGTAACTGTTTGCGCAGTACCACCACTACTACCACTGCCACCTAAATTAACCACACCACCAGCATCACCGGCTGAACCACCACCGCCACCAATTGATTGAGCAAAAATGGCATCGGAGAAAATACTTTTTGTACTAATATATCCGCTATTGCCAATATCAACCGAGCCAGCGTCTCCCCCTGAAGCACCATCACCACCAAGGTTTACAATGCCAGCGGCAATACCACCGGCACCACCACCGCCGCCAATTGATTGCGCAAATATTCCTCGAGAATATTCGCCATCAGTTAGTAGGTTTGCATGATTATTAACGATAACATCGCCAGCTACACCACCAACGCCTGAGCCGCCACCCAGTGTAACCACTCCACCTGAAGCGCCAGCAGATCCACCGCCACCACCAATACTTTGCGCAAAAATAGCGTCAGAAAAAACACCTATTGTTGATATATTACCCGTGGTTATAACGGCACCCGTTGTATTGTTAGTGACTGTTACCACACCTGACGTACCACCACTGCCACTATCGCCGCCAAACGTCACCGCCCCACCAGAGCTACCAGCGGCACCACCACTGCCACCAATAGATTGAGCAAAAATACCTCTTGAAAAATCATCATTAGTACTAATATTAGCGGCATTAGTGACTGTTACAGCTTTTGCGTTACCTGCACTTGCGCCACTACCACCAAAGGTAACGGCGCCACCGGCAGTACCACTTGCGCCGCCGCCGCCGCCAACACTTTGCGCAAAAATACCATCGGCAAATTGACCTTGGGTAGTAATCACACCGGTACTAGTACTATTAACACTAACCGTACCTGAATTACCGCCAGATCCTGCAGAGCCACCAAAGGTTACAATGCCGCCAGCAGCAGCTCCAGCGCCACCACCGCCGCCAACACTTTGAGCGAATATTCCGCGTGAATAATCGCCATTGGTGTTTAGGTTTCCATCGTTAGTAACAAAGACATTGCTTGCATTACCGCCACTACTAGATGAACCCCCAAATGCAACTGCGCCTCCAGTAGCTCCAGCAGTACCACCACCACCACCAATACTCTGGGCAAAAATAGCATCGGAGCTAACGCCAGTGGTGGTAATTGCACTGCTAGAGCCATCATTATTAACAATAACTTGGCCACCATTACCACCAGATCCACCACTGCTACCAAAGGTTACTAAACCACCAGCACCACCACCGTTACCGCCACCACCACCGATACTTTGCGCAAGAATACCGCGTGAATAAGTGCCTTCGGTGGTAATTGCTCCTGCATTAGTAACCGATGCTGTATTACCATTACCGCCACCAGTTCCTGTGCCACCAAAAGTAACTAAGCCTCCAGTAGCGCCAGCAGAGCCACCACCGCCACCAATACTTTGTGCTGAAATACCATTGGCATAGTTTCCTTTGGTAGATATTTGACTTCCAACATGAGTATTAACGGTAACGGTGCCAGCATTGTTACCACTACCGCCAGAGGCGCCAAAACTAACAATACCGCCACTACTGCCACTATTTCCGCCCCCGCCACCAATAGATTGTGCAGAAACACCAGATGAACCATTACCCTCAGTTCTAATATTAGAATCACTTTCAAGGGTTACATTGACACTACCACCTACGCCACCTGAAGAGGCGCTACCGCCAAAACTAACAATGCCACCAGCGCTACCGCCATCACCACCGGTACCACCGATACTTTGTGCTAAAACACCATGAGAATCATTACCTTTGGTGTAAATATCGCCATCATTTGTTACTGATGTTGTACCGCCATTACCTGCATTGGCACCACTGCCACCTGAGCCAACAATGCCCCAACTAGCACCACCACTACCGGCTGAGCCACCACTGGTTAAGACATGAACACCATGAGAATTACTACCATTGGTAGATAAACTACCGTCGTTATCGACACTAACATTGCCACCATCTTTTGAGGCACCACCTTCCCCACCGGAGCCAAAAATATAACCGGTACCACCGGAGCCACCTTTACCACTTTGGCTATAGACAAGAATCGCTGCCGATTTACTATTTGAAGTGCTAACATCAGTATGATTGATAAGGACTACATTACCCCCTTCACCACCTTCACCACCAGATTTAGCCTTAAAGTTTCCATAAGCATCACCACCATTACCACCTTTTCCACCAACACTGGCTACTTTAATACCCTTGGTATTAGACGCTGTAGAAGAAATGTCGCCATGGCCTGTTAGAACGGTTCTATTAACATTACTCCCGTCATCGCCATCACCGCCTTTGGTTCCGGAATAACCGAATAAAGTACAAGAACTGATCGGCCAGGGCCAACATATTTGAAGACCATAGCCGTCTTTGCCACCACTACCTCCTGATCCCGTATGTACTTCGTTAATAATGCCTGATGTAGTTGTTGCTGGATTAAAAGCGGGATCACCCGCACCGCCACCTCCTCCACCTTCAGGGGTTGCAGCAGGTGCAGAGCTGATAAGGTTAGTAAATACAGTACCACTATCGGCCGGATCAGCTCCGTTAGGCATTAACTCTACCGATTCAGGATAGCCATTGGTATCTACATCAGTAACGGCATTAATTTCGTATTCAACAATGGGATCATCACCAATAATGAAAACCTTGTCACCAATATCATTTTGAACAAGAATGGCATCGCCTGATTCGGTAACCAAATAAACTACGTCAGATGCAGTAACCCCTTCACTTGCTCCCCAATTAACATCTTCATATTTGATAATGCCCATGACGGTGACACAGGTGTCTGATACGGGGTCTAATACAATGTCACCAGCCACACTCGTTTCTGTGGGATTAGCATTCACACAAACGGGAGACGCAAGTGCAGTAGATAAAATAAAGAAATCACAAAAAAACAGAATAGTTAACAAACAAAAAGCGATGAGTTTTTTATAAAAACCAAAAGAGAGATACTGCTGAATATGAGGGTTCATTAACTGAGATCTATAGTGATTCACTGAAATATAATCCATTTATTATTACTGACTAATGTTAGGTACAGAGCCTGATTCACTATTTTGCCATCGCCTAATTGCTGCCTAAAGTAACAAATAAATCAGGAAGGCTAGGTGTGGTAAAAATAGATAATGAAAAATAACAAGCAATGCTATTTTTCAAAAAAAAATTTTAATCATGCTTACGTAATGATCTATCATATTTTAAATTGTTGATTTGCCTATTGTATTTTTCAGTCAAAGGTTTGTCTTTTTAATAGTGATTTGTTTTTAAGTGTGCTTAAATAGCGAACAAGACTTAACAAGCTAAATTTTATTTTAGTGCTATTTACCGTAATGGTAATTTCAGGTAAGTATGATTTTAAAGGGCTTCATTACATTTTGTTGGCTGATTCTTCTGAGCGCACAGGTTTGCGTTGCCAGTGAGTTAGTAGATAAATATAAATTTGTTTGTATTCCGATAACCACTGTTTATGAGTCAATGCATCATCAAAACGGTAGTCAGGTGTGGTGGATAGATCAAGCTGACGATGGCTCTATGATTTTTGCTTGTGCTAATGGTTTATCAACCTTTGATGGTGAACATTGGCAGCATGCTAATTTACCAAATAACACCCGAGTAAGAAGTATTTCTCAATGGCATGATGGCAATATTTATGCCGGTGGCTTTAATACCCTAGGTTTTTTTAAACAGAATAAAAATGGCCAAAAACAATATCAGGCTATCGACTTATCTCACCTAAATCATGAAACCAATGAAACATGGTCAGTTTCAAGCAATACCAGTCAAGTTGCTTTTAGCACTGATACGGGTTTATATCAGTGGGATGGTAAATTAATTAAACAAATTAAAGGGATTAATAGCTTTAGATTTCGTTTATTTAATTTAGAGGGTGAGATCCTGTTTAAGCCAAATAATAAAAGCTCAATCTACCAACTCACCAATACCGGCCAACTAGTTAAAAAACCCTGGCAAGTTCCTGCAAAATTAAACATAAAAAGTTTAATGAAAAATAAAAAAAATGAAATTATCGCCGTATCAATGTATAGCGGTATATATAAACTTTTTAAAAATAAATTTGTCAAAATTAACACTTCCAAGCTAATAGACAATGCCGGCTTATATAGCGCAACTCAAGCTAAAGATGGTTATTACTATATTAACTCCGTTAATTTTGGTTTATATATTCTTGATGAAAGCTTTGCATTAGTTAGGCATTACAACAAACGTAGTTCAATTGGTTTAACAACCATTTATCATACTTTTATAGATAAACAAGATAACATTTGGTTGGCTGGAAGCCCAAGTATAAGTGTGTTTCAGCCACCACACTTACGCAGTGAATTTTTAAACTCAGAAGACAGTAATGATTTTGAAAACTTATTTAAAATTGAAGATCAAATGTTCTTTTCTGGTACCGGCTTATATCACTTATCAACAAAAGATGAGCAAGTTGTCACTCCAGAGTTTAAACGGGTGGCCAACTTTAATCATTTTATTTGGGATATAGTTAAGGTCGATAACCATTTACTGGTAGGTACAGAAAATGGCGTTTACCGCTTTTTAATAGATAACCAATTTAATTTATCAACCCCTGAAAAAATACTTGCTGGCAGGTTTTTTGTTGACTTAGCAAAGCACCCTCATAAAAACATTGTTTATGCTGGTGAAGATGAGCAAATTTTTCGCTTAGAAAAAAAAGGTCAACATTGGGAAAAAACACCGTTAGTCAATTTTAACGGACAAGCGGATTATGTGGTTATCGATAAGCAGTATCCGAATGTACTGTGGGTCTCTACAACAGAACAAAAATTATATAAAATTTCTGACATTGATAATCAGGGGATTGCCCAAGAAATTATTCAATTTTCCTCAGAAGACTATCCCCTAGGAAAAGATCATGTGGTTCCCATTAATACAGCAAAAGGTATCCGCATAGGCACTCAAAATGGCATGTTAAAATACCAGCCTCAACAAGAAGTGAAATTTACGTTAGATAATCAATACCCTGAGCCGTTAAGAACTAACAATAAAAATATATTTATCGGACACGAAGATAAAAAACAAAGACTTTGGTATCAAGCCGGCTTTGATGCGGGGATCGCTTATCAAGATAAACAAGGCGTTTGGCAAGCAGACGAGACACTATTAAACCCTTATGGCGTTAATGGCGTTAGAGGGCTTAGCTACTTTAATGATGCGATATGGATAGGAGTAACCGGAGCAAAAATATATAGATTTGATGAGCAAGTTATTGGCAACAACCCTAAAGGTGCAACATTAAAAATAAGCTTTGTTAAGCCTATTAATACTAACCAGTTACTTGAATTTTCATCAACAAACAGTTTGCTCACTGCAATAGAAAATGAACATAACTCTATCCGTATCGGCTTTTCTTTAACTGATTACTCTTCTTTGGACTCGGTAAAGTATCGTAGCCGTTTATTAGGCCAAGGACATGATTTTTGGACACCATGGTCAAGTGAAAACATTAAAGATTTCACCCTCCTATCCGGAGGGAATTATACTTTTGAAATAGAAGCAATTGATGGCTGGCAACGAAAACATACTGAAAAACTAACTTTTACTGTTTTGCCTTCTTGGTATTTATCAACCACTGCAAAATTCGTTTATTTACTATTGGCTTTGCTCATTATTTTATTGAGTATATATATCGGCCAAAAATGGCGCAGTAAGCAACTGCTCAAACATAATAAAGAATTACAACAAAAAGTGGCGCAAAGAACACGACAAGTTGAAGAGAAAGTTGAGCAATTGCGTGAGCAACAACAATTAAAAGATAGATTTTTTGCCAATATATCGCATGAATTTAGAACGCCACTAACCCTCACCATAGGCCCTCTACGGGCATTACTCGATGACTATAGTAGCGAGCTAAAGTCTACAGGAAAAAAGCTTGCCGAAACGGCCCTGTCAAATGCCAATAAAATGTTAGCCCTTATTGGTCAGGTGCTTGATTTGAACCGTTTAGAAGCAGGTAAGCTACAACTAAGAGTGAGTGAATACAAAATACTCCCTCTATTAGAAGAGTTAAAAATAAGGTTTGAGCCTTGGAGTAAACAGTTTAATCAACAAATATCAATTGAGGTGAGCAATAACAAAATAACAGCGTTTGTTGATATTGAGCAGCTGGAAAAGTGCCTTAGTAACTTACTCTCTAATGCCATTAAATATAGTGGTAACAACACCCATATTAAATTATCGCTGCGACTAGAAGAGCATCATATTGTGCTCAAAGTAAGTGATAATGGTCAAGGACTATCAAAAGAAAATCTAAGGTTGATTTTTGACCGCTTTTACCAAGGAAAAAACTCAGAAAAATCAACAATACCGGGCACTGGTATTGGCTTAGCTTTAGTCAAAGAAGTGGTAGAGCTTCACCATGGCCAGGTTTCTGCTGAAAGTAAGCTAGGTAGCGGTTGCTGTTTTAGCCTTATATTTAAACAAGGTTCAAATCACTTTGACTCTGCAGAGCTTATTGAGCCAATTATTCTCAGCCATGATGAAGTGAATATAGATAATACCGTAGCAATTGAAGAACAACATACTAACCATGACCTTGAAGATATTACGACAATATTAGTGGTCGACGATAATAGTGAACTGCGTGATTTTATCAGCCTGAGACTAAGTAGAAACTTCCAAATAATTCAAGCAGAAAATGGTATAAAGGGTTATGAATTAGCTTGTTCTGCGCTACCCGACTTAATCATTAGCGATGTATCTATGCCTGAAATGGATGGTTTAGAGTTGACAAAAAAAATCAAACACAATACTGAAATACAATGTATTCCCGTTTTATTACTCACCGCCAAAACAACAAAACGAGAAATAGTTGAAGGATTCTCTTCAGGGGCAGATGATTATTTAACTAAACCCTTTGATACTTCAGAGTTAATTATGAGGGTAAATGCACTTTTAAATACACAAAAAATGATCAGGCAAAGCATTGAATTTACCCAAGCAGCGAAAGAAAGTGGTTTAGGGGAATATAACTCTTTTTTAAATCAGTTCAATCAACTTATTACCCTACATATTAGCGATCCGAAAGTAAAAGTAGAGCAATTAGCCAGTGAAATGAAATTATCTAAAGAAACTTTAACCAGAAGGTGCAGAGATGAAATAGGTATTTCACCTAAAGCATATATACAAAAAACTCGGCTGCAACATTCAACAAAACTTTTAAAAGAAAAGCGTTTAACAATAAGCGAAATTGCCTATGCCGTTGGTTTTGAAAGTTTAGCATATTTTTCTAGGCGATTTAAACTCGAATATAACAAAACACCTTCCGAGTATATACAATCAAAATAGCCTTAACAGTGGTCATCAATATTGCAATAACGGCGGAAGACTGAAGTTGTATGCTACCGCCAGCAAGATATTGATGATGTTATTTAAGAAAATAACACCTTAGGTTTACTAGGATGGCTAGGGGACTCATATATGCTTATCTTTACCATAAAAGGGCATTAACGCATCAGCAATCATAGGACGAGAATAATAAAAACCCTGAAAATATTCACTACCACAGTTACTGGCAATATTTATCTGTTGCTCTGTTTCTACTCCTTCACAAATAACCAGAAGTTTAAGTACTTTCGCCATGGCAATAATCGCTTCAACAATTGATTTATCGTTATTTTCATCTCTTAACTCCTTGATAAAATATCGATCAATCTTAAGTATATCTATCGGCAAATCCTTAAGGTAACTTAGCGATGAGTAACCAGTACCAAAATCATCCAGTGCCACCGACATCCCTAATGTTTTGATCTCCTCTATCCTAGCAGACGCAAACTCAATATTTTTAATGGCGACAGTTTCTGTAATTTCGATGCAAAAGCAGCTCCCTTTTAGCCCGGTATTTTTAAGATTTTCAGCCAATTTCTGCACAAATCGTTCTTGATAAAACTGTATCGGGCTGACATTTATAGCAATATGCCAGGCCTCTTGCCAAAAGCCGGACTGTTGCCAATCCAGAATTTGCTGGAAACAATGATCAATCAACCAATCACTGACTGGCATTATCAAACCGCTTGACTCAAGAATAGAAATAAACTCATTGGGATACACTAAACCTCGTTGTGGGTGTTGCCAACGAATAAGTGCTTCAAAGCCATAAACGGTGCCCGATTTAGTAACCTGTGGCTGAAAGTGCACTTCGAATTGCTGCTCTTTCAATGCTTGATGCAACTGGTTCTCCATACTTTGTTGATTTTCAATCAAGGCACTCATACCCGTTTCATAAAGCACCGCTTGTTTTCGTCCGTTATCTTTAGCCTGATACATTGCCATATCAGCATAACGCATTAAGTCGGTGATACTTTCCTCAGCGGTAGGAAATAGTACTATGCCGATACTGACACCTATATGATGAAGGTATTCATCGACATTCATTGGTTCAATAAATCTATTTATTATTTTATCAACAATTTCTTTGGTCGCTCGCTCGGCCTGTTGTAGATCTTTTGGCAGGTTTTCTAGCAAGATCACAAACTCATCGCCGCCCAATCTAGCGACGGTATCATTAGTTCTGACCATAGATAGTAAAAGCTTTGCCACATACACTAGCAACTTGTCCCCTTCTGAATGTCCCAAAGAATCATTGATATTTTTAAAATGGTCTAAATCTAGAAACAAGATAGCATTCAACTTGCCGTCACGTTTTCTGCTAGCCATTGCATGTTCCAGTCGATCATTGAATAACAACCGGTTAGGCAGTCCTGTTAAGGTATCGTGACTTGCCAGTTGTTCAATATGCTTTTGAATTTTCTTTTGTTCATCGATATTACTGGCAACCAATAAGGTGGCATGCAGATTATTATCCTCAAGCATTGCTATCTGTATGGCAAAGGTAGTCTTTTTACCGCTTAATGATGTGAGTGTTATTTCTTGTTGCTGAACAGTTTGGTGTTGATGTAATACCGACAGACGCAACATTTCCAGCTCATTGATGTCTTCCTGACAATGGGCATGTATGTCAGCAAACGTTTTCCCCTGAAGATATTCAGTAGAAGTATTATAGAATGTTGCCAAGGCATTATTAGTAAAGAGAATTTTTCCCTTAGCATCTTGTGCTAGGATCAATTGCGGCACTTGATCGATAAGGCTTAGTAAGCGTTGTTCACTTTGCAACAAAGCCGCTTCGACTTCAGTTTGATCAAACACTAACTGCTCTACCTTAGTGATAAAACCATTCGCAGCATCGGCCAGCAAACCCAATTCACTATTTTTGTGGGTTTGAGGCACTGATAACTTTGTTTTGCCTCCAATTTCAACCGCACTGAATTGCATTGCTAACTTTTTAAGTGGCTTGGCCAGAACATAATAGAACAAGATAAACAGCAAAAATGAGAGGAAAAAATTCCGAGCAAGTCCGGATAGAAATATCATCAACGACCGATCATAAAAAGGCGCTAATGCTCTATCCATATTAACCTTGAGCACCATAACTCCAGGCTTAAAACTAAAATAACCCTGAGGTTCCAATAAGGTTTGGTAAGTCTTGGTGGTCGAGGTAAAAGCGCTAGTTAACCACTGAGTGTTACTAGAGCCAAATGATTTTATTGCTACGGCTAATTCCTCAGATAATTCATCCCGTATAGTGGCTTGTGCGATAAAGTTATATTTCAACAAGCCATCAACCACTTCACTCGCTAATTTTTTATCTAAGGTACTTACCGCTCTAATGGCAGGAGGTCGACCTGCCACCATGATTTGTTCAATAGTTTGATCAATCAGAATTTCCTGATCACGATAATCAAATAGCATCTGCAGTGAACTTAACAACAAGCCAATTAAAAATGCCAGATAGACACTGGAACGGGCTAATTTTATTGAAAGTTGGTTACTTAGAGCGATCATTCTAGCCATTTATGTAACTTTAGCTCCTCATTAGTAAAGCAGTATCCACCTAATTTCGAACCGTATTTTTGGAATATCTCTTTAAATCGGCCCTGTTGCTTAGCATTTAAAATTGCCTGCTTAAATTCCGGTATCAACGCTTGAAACTCTGAATCCTTGGACATAGAGATATGGGTTTCATAAGTTTCCAACGCTAATGGCGGCGCCAACTGCTTTGGCCAGAATTCGGGGAGCTCTGCCAAAATGCTCTGATTGGCTAAATACGCATTGAGCACACCATCATTAAGAATAATGGCATCTAACCTCCCCCTAAGTAACATCTTCAACATAATAAAGTTGTCATTGAGTAAAACAGGTTTTATCGGCCATCTTGATTTCATCTTTACATCAAAATACCCTAAACTAACAAAGCCAACGCGTTTACCCGCTAAATCATCCAGCGTTTTAATGCCACTTCTTTTGTGAGACACAACCAGTGGCGTTAAGCAACCGACATTACCCAACCAGATAACATTAGGCACCATTTGCTCGTCTCGATAAGAAAACAACAGATCATTTTGACCAAGAGAAGCACTTCGAAGCGCTCTGGCTACTGACATTAACCTAGCATCAATCTTCAAAGAAGAAACTTCTTCCAACACAGCTTCTATATCGAAGACCATCCCACGAGGAATGTTATCTTCAAGCGAATACCCAAACGGAAAAAAATCGATCACCCCAAGAATAGGCTCCTCTCGCTCAGCTGCAGCTGATTTTAGTGAAAATAAAATAAGCAAAATTAACATGATATATCGAATCATAAAGGCCAAATCTGTTAAATATTTTTTAAAAACATCATTGGATTATAGCACTATTTACGTGGCTACCTAGGCACATAACAAAATATGTTTAATCGCTTAATCAGTGTGTTACCACAATATTTCAGGGTAGTCAGTGATACCCTCAACGTGTAGAAGGCACCTTAAAGTGTCAGATAATCCGAGTATGGGCTGACTTTGTTTCGATAATGCCCACTTAAATGGTCGAGTAATAGCAGTTAAGTTACTAATCTCGCGTGGCTAAATTTATCAGCTATTTGTTTAACTGATCTCCCTATATTTAGTTAAGCAAATACCAACTTACAAAACCAATCCAACTCACCACCAATAATAGCCACGGTAATCGATTGACCTTAGGTTTAGCAACCTCAACAATTTCAGGTTTATCTACCCTTGATTTCAAATTTACTTTACGTATTTTATCTCGTTCTCGAGATTTCTTATTTTGTTGTTTTTTGTACTCAGCTATACCTTTCTCAATTCCTTGAGATATCAGTTTAGTCTGTTCTTTGGTTTGATTAGGTCGCTGTATTCCCTTCGCTATTTTCACCGCTTGTTCTTGAGTTTCTTTAGATATTTTATTCATAATATTTACAATTTCATCTCTATCGATATAGGACAATGGTTACTGTACTTAACTTAATTACCAGCAGAAACCAAATCGTTACTTGAGCCTTGTGCTTTATGTCGCATTACCAACAATAGTTATAAACGATATAAGTCATAACATAATTTTCATAACGTTATTGGCTTGTTCTTTGATAATCGCCTAATGTTATACCCATGTTACCTCAAGATGCCGGATTTAGCTGGAATTAGAAACGTCTTTAGGTAAGGCATTGATTAAAGAGAAGGGTTGTTCTCCTTGCCGAAATCAAGAACTTCCGCCGTGGGCACTCGTCAAAGCATGGCTAGATATTATTCAGCGAGAAAAAATCCCGCTCCCTGTTAAACAAAAACGTATTAATATACTACTTTATTACTTCAACTCGATTGAACTTGCTGAGATGTATGTTGAACAAAATCAGCATAATTACCTGTATTTAGCTAAAAAATCATTCACATTAGATTTCGATGTTTTAGCTAGTTTTTGAACTAAAGAAAATTATACCTCATCAACATCGGTTTGTTGTTGAATGTCATCAAGCATAGCTAGCCACAGTTTTGCAGTCATTTCAGAATCGTATAATGCTCTGTGAAAGCTACCGTTTGAGGCAATACCTTTGTAGTTAATTAACGTACCTAACTTATGGTTAGGTGCTGTTTGGTATAGCCGACGAGAAACTAATAACGAACAAGCAAATTGCCCATCATAGCCGCTTGATATTCGCTTTAGCTCACTATCTAAGAAACGCTTATCAAACGATGCATTGTGGGCAACAAGATTCTGTCCTTGAATAAAGTCAGCAAAACGACCCATCACCTCACCGCATGGCGCAGCTTTACTGAGCATTTTGTTAGTGATGCCCGTATAGTCTTCAATGAAATAACTCACCGGTCGTCCGGGATTCATCAGCTCTTGAAACCGCTCAGTTACCTCACCATTTTCAAGTTTAACCGCACCTATCTCAATAGCTCTATCTCCGTTATTAGGTGATAAACCTGTTGTTTCAAAATCCAAAATGATTAATGAGTTAGCATTCATATAAATTTGTTACAACGTTAGTAGAGTAAATAAGACACGGAGTCTTATACTGATAGTTATTTCTTTTATTCATGCTTTATTTTCCTTTATTCCGACATTCCTTAGCGGCAATTTAATTATCCACTACCTATTGAAGTATGTCTGTAAGTTGAGGATCAAATCTATGCTTTTCTCTGCTTCTGCCCGCAATATAATCTGGAAAGGTTTATAAATAGGAAAAGAGAGATGATTAAATCATCCTAAAACATTGCCTTGGATAGGTTCAACTCAATGGAACTTAACACAAACAAGCCAGCTAAAATTCTGAAGGAACATGAAAAGTACAATCAAAGGTGAGCTTACGGCAGCATAGCGTGATTTTGTGAATTTATTGTTTTAATGGCATAGGCACCACTAGATCGTGTAACCCTATTTCTCCCACTTGATTTACCAAGGTATAATGCTTTATCTGCACTCAACACAATGGCATCAATGGATGTTTTTTGCCCAGGTAGAATAGTGACAACCCCTAAAGTTAAGGTTACAAAGGCGCTCGTCTCAGATTTTTCATGAGGGATTTTCATATTTTCTATTGCCAAACATAAACGCTCAGCAACAAGAGTCGATTGTGCTATTGATGTATCTGGTAGGATAATAGCGAACTCCTCGCCGCCATAACGACAGTTTGCATCGGTAATTCTGCCTACGCTGGTACAAATACATTGGGCGACTTGCTTAAGACAATTATCACCTTGCACATGACCATAATAATCGTTAAATAATTTGAAGTGGTCAATATCACTGAGAATGAGGGACAAGGATTGCTTTTGACGATAGTGTCGGTTGATCTCCATGGTCAAGTTTTTATCAAAATAACGGCGATTATATAACCCAGTTAAGCCATCTTGATAGGTAAGCACTTGCAATTGCTTATTTGCTGTAAGTAAGTCACTAGCTTGGGTATTTAATGAAGCTGTTTTTTCAGCGACTTGTTCTTCAAGTGCTAAAACAAATTGCTTCTGCCTCGCTATTTCTCTCTGTTGTAAGCGTGTTCTAAAATGAATAAAGGCTAAGATGATAACTACTGTTGCTAACACATATAGGCTATATGCCCACCATGTTTTCCACGGAGGAAGAGATATATGCAAGTTAATTGACAGTAATTGTTTTCCCCACTTACCATTGCTGTTAGTCGCTTTCACTAAAAATTTATATGAGCCACCATCTAGATTAGTAAAAGAAACGACATTTCGATTACCGATATCAATCCAATTATCATCATAGCCTGCTAGCTTATAAGCATATTGGTTTTTATGAGGGGAACTAAAATCTAAAACAGAGAATTCAAAAGAAAAAAAGTAGTCGAGATAAGATAACTGAATATCTGTTACATAAGCATAAGGCTTTTCAAGCTTTACTGGCTGGCCCATCTTATTAAATCCCGTTAAAATAACATTGAACTCGCTGTTATTGGTTTCTATCTTTGAAGTATTAAAGAATTCAATACCTCTTTGACTACTAGTAAAGATAGTGTCATCTCCACCTCTTACCAGACTATTGGTATAGTAGTTTGACCCTAATAAGCCATCATAAATATCAAAATTAGTCACTTCTCCCGATAATGGATTTAACTTTGAAATCCCCTTATTAGTCGTCAGCCATAAATTACCCTGCTTATCGTCTGCAATCGCACGTATCGAAGAAGTAGGTAAGCCATTTTTCTTGCTAAAATGTTTAAAACTTTTTGTTTCTGGGAGATATAAATTGAGTCCTTTTTGCGTGGCAATCCAAATTTTTCCGTCTCTAGCTTGATGCACATCCTGAACAGTGTTGCCTAATAAACTATCCGCTTTATTATTATCATTCTTAAATGAAATAAATCGTTGCTTGATATCATGCCAAAGATTCAAACCATCTCCGGTGCCAACCCAGATATTTTGCTCACTATCTTTAAATATTTGTAATACTTCGGGGTGAGATAATCCCAGAGAAGCCTCTAAATGAGAAAAAAATTTAGTCAAAGGATCATAGCGATATATGCCATTCTTATAAGTACCAATCCAAAGGTTGCCATGCTGATCAATATTAAGCGCTCGTAATTCTCTAAATTCATCATAATTTGGATCTGATTTAGGATATTTTAAAAAATTAATCTGCTTAGTTTTCAGGTTGAATTGGGCTAGTCTATCGTCCTGTGCCACCCATAAACCATCATTATCATCAAGAAATATAATTGGCCTTTCTATAAAATGATTACCCAGATAACCATTTTCTTCACTAAAAATGGCGTTAGATAATATTTCTAATTTTTGTGATGATACATGCCACTTAGACAATTGAGACGATGCAGAGACAATGAGTAAATCACCATTAGTATCAACGGTTATAGCATTGGGAGCTGTTAGTGCCGAACTATTAATAGCCTTAAATTTACGGTGCGGCACTATCTTATATATACCGTGAGTTTCGCTAGTAACCCATATTGTTCTCGAGCTATCTTCAAAAATTATTCTCAAGCCATTGTTATGCTCAAGGACAAGTTTTTCAATTTCAGCACCTGAGTTTGATTGTCTAAACAAACCTTTGCTGGTGACAAACCAAACGTAACCGGCCTGATCCTCAATCATAGAGTTCACTTGTCCTAAATATTCACCATTAAGGGTTTTCAATGCGGTAAAAAGGCCCTTTTGTTTATCAAAGCTAAATGGACCTATTTGCGTACCGACATAAAATTTATCTTTTGAAGTTATTAAAATACTTCTGATTTCGTTTGCGCCCGTAGGCGTGGGATTATTTGGAGCAGGAAAAAAGTGAGCAAAAGTTTGCTTATGCTTATCATATAAATTTAAACCAAAGCTAGTTCCAAGCCAAAGGCTATCACTATCGTTGTCTTCAATAGCCCATATTCTATTATGAGATAAACTAGATTCACCCTCAGCAGTTTTCTCAATGCGCTCAAAGCTATTATTACCAAGATAGCGACTTAAACCTTTATCATACGAACCTAACCAAATAGAGCCTTCTTGGTCATGAAATAAAGATTGTATTCGGTTAGACCCGAGAGAATCACTGCGCAGCGGCTCATTAATGAAGTGCTGAAAGTTGCCGGTTTTTGGTTCATATAGGTTAGCTCCGCCTCCCCAAGTGCCAATCCAAATTTTTCCGTTATGGTCTAACATGAGATTTCCGGCATCATTATGCGATAAACCGTTTGAGTTTAGACTATCAAATTCAAAGAGGCTTACTTTTCGGCCATCATAACGCATAATGCCGTTTTCGGCAGTGCCAAACCAAAGTAACCCTTGATTATCCTGAATAATAGAATATATCTCAGAAGAAACAAAGCCATCTTCCTCGGTTAGAATCTCTACGGAGTATTCATTAATAAGCTCTAAAGAGCTTTCATTACTATAAACTGGACTAATTATTCCAACGAACAAAATAACAAAACAGGTAAAACGATTGAAAAACAATAAACTATATCTCATAAACTCTAAAGCTGTTACAACTAAGGGAAGGCGACAATAAAGTGAAACAGTCCTCATAGTAGTTTATTTAACAGGCAATATCTATGTAAAGTAACCTCAACTCGAGATAAAAATTGGGATAACCATCTTTCATATCCCTTGTAACAATAGAGTCACTGGTCAATCCTATTTGAGTGGCGAAAGTAGAATTACAACTCAACTTGAAATTCATTGTAATAGCTTTGTGTAGCTGCGTATTTTAAAATAAATCGAACTAAGAGTGTTTCGTTACAATACCCAGGGCGGGATTATGCTAGGCAATACACCAAACATAAATTAAAGTAAGAAATAAATTCATATCAAAATTCAAGAATTTAAAAACAAAAAAGCCCAATTCAATTAAGAACTGGGCTTTCATATAATGGTACCGCAAGACGGACTTGAACCGTCACTTCTTTCGAAACCGGATTTTGAATCCGGCGTGTCTACCAATTCCACCACTGCGGC
>SPKZ01017046.1_pt1 | contig 61616 bp, 50 predicted proteins | sample 2456571 | NCBI WGS metagenome assembly SPKZ01 (sample SAMN11192286, study PRJNA482655) | marine metagenome | biome: ENVO:00000447; feature: ENVO:00000244|ENVO:00000211|ENVO:00000569|ENVO:00002023; material: ENVO:00002151; isolation source: ocean water from marine abyssalpelagic zone ...
ATTAAATTTACATTCTGATATTGTAATGGTGATAGCAAATCAGAATTATATTTTTCACCAAAGATAAAGAGAACATTATGAGTAAAGGTATAGTTAAGTGGTTTAATGCAGATAAAGGTTTCGGATTTATTACTCCAGAAGACGGAAGTAAAGATTTGTTCGTTCATCATTCAGAAATTCAAGCAGGCGGTCAATACGCTACATTGGCTGATGGCCAAGCAGTTGAATTTGAAATAGGCGAAGGACAAAAAGGTCCATGCGCAAATAAAGTTGTTGCTATTTAAGCGATAATTTATAACAAGTAAGTAAGCGGATACGGTACATGTAGTCGTTTACTTATGCGTTATTGCTAGAAAATTCACTTATATTCTTACCTCAAAGCTAAAAGTTATCGCCTCAATTATGGCAATAATACCTAAATAGCACCTATTTTGAACAATGTAATTTCATTTTTTTGAATATTTCATACATTGTCACTAACCGATATCCCTTTATCATCATTGCGCTTTCGTGAATATAACTAAGCGATAAAACCCCTCGATACATAGTTAAATTGACACTTACTCTTGTATTCATCAGCAGAGTATTTATAGTAATAGCTATTGGTTTTAGCACTTAATCACAAGCACTTTTTAATATGTCTCATGTTGCACAAATAGCTGATATAGCAGCGAATTGGATTGATGATTTATCAGAGTCAGATTTTCCTCAAAAGCTCGCTTTAGGATTAAAACAACTGGTTGAAAGTAACGATGTCACGGTAATACTATTTCGACATTCGGGCTTACCAACACTTGAATATTTTGATGATCCGATGAAAGGCGGTAGTAATAATATTGATTTGTTTGTGAAAGGCGCTTTTTTAATTGATCCTTTCTATCTAGTGGCCACCCAAAAACAACAACGTGGCTTTGTTCATTTCAAAGCGATAATGCCTTCAGGTTTTAAACAAACAGAATATTATCGCACCTGGTACTGTAACTCAGGATTGAAAGATGAATGTGGCTATCTTATTTCTTTGCCCAATAATGACTTCATTAATATATCGGTAGGTCGTACTGGTTCATTGAAGGTTTTTTCTAAGAAAGAGTTAACTTTACTTGAAGAGATAACGCCGTTGATTGAAAAAGTTTGTCAACGTTATTGGCAACAATTGCAATCAACTGACGACACTTCAAACATTCGGGTTAGAATGCAACATGCCTTAGATCACTTTGGCGCGTCCGTGTTAACGCAAAGAGAAAAGCAAGTGGTGCACTTAATTTTACATGGCCACACCACAAAAACAGTATCAGAAGAGTTAAATATTGTCGTTGAAACAGTGAAACTACACCGGAAACACGCCTATGCTAAGCTCGATATTAATTCACAGTCTGAATTGTTTTACTTGTTTATTGACTCATTAATGAGTGTTGAAGATTACATTGAAGGTGATCCGTTATCTAATTATATGTAGGTATGAATTAGACAACAGATCTATTTTTTATATGAAATTTAGTTATAAATAAGTTTCATATTCAAGCGCTGTTATTTGGTTATTGAACTCTTCTAACTCTTGCTCTTTGGTTGCAACAAAAACTCGTTGAAATTCCTTACCAAAATATTGACTAATAAATTCTGAATGTTTAAAGTGTTCGATAGATTGCAGCCATGAATTAGGTAAACTTGCGGGCACTTGGGTATATGCATTACCCGTAATAGCCTCTGGTGCGGTCAGTTTATTTTCAATACCATATAACATGCCTGCTATAATCGCCGCAGCAACAAGATAAGGGTTAGCATCTGCTCCGGCTACTCTATGCTCTATTCGCATAGCTTCATGACTTCCAGCCGGTACTCTTATGGCGACTGTACGGTTTTCATAACCCCAAGTTGCCGTCATAGGTACATGAGAGCCGACTTTAAAGCGACGATATGAATTTAAATGCGGTGCAAAAATCAGCATACAATCATTCAACGTTGCTAAACAACCAGCAATCGCATGTTGTAGTAATTCGTTGCCTTCATCAGTGCCATTATTAAACGCATTATTACCATCCTTATCTAATAAGCTGCAATGCATGTGCATGCCATTCCCCGCTAAATCAGCAAAAGGTTTGGCCATAAAAGAAGCACGTAAATCTAATTTTTTGGCTACTCCCTTGATGGTTCTTTGTAACATTAAGGCTTGATCAGAGGCTATTAATGCGTCTGGTTGATGATGTAAATTAATTTCATATTGTGACGGTGCGGCTTCAGTAATTAACGTATCAATAGGTAAATTCTGTGCTTTTGCGGCATCACGCACACCATGCATGAATTCGCTCATATCCTGCATAGACTCTAAACCATAAGTTTGACCCGCATCAATTCCTGCTGGACTTTTTTGACTATGAATAGGTTGCCCTAACGCATCATTGTCTTTAGTAAATAAACTGAATTCCATTTCAAAGGCTGGCATTGCCGATAAATTAAGTTGTTCAAAACGCGTTATAATATTTTGTAATATATTACGGACATCATATTGACAGGGAACATTGTTAAAGTCACTTAATGACAGCATAATTTGTGCGGTTGGCCTTTTTAACCATGGAACAATTGCCAACGTGCGAATATCTGCAATACAAACACCATCTTCATCACCACTTTGATAAACCCAGCTTTGAGGGTCTCGTCCCCAAATATCGAAAGCAATGGCAGTGAGTGGTAATTTAAGTCCTCCATTCATTATTTTAGAAATATTATCGCGCTCAATCCATTTACCGCGGAGCTTACCATTGATATCAGGTAGCATAACTTCAAAAACTTCGATTTCAGGGTGGTCTTTTAGAAACTTATTTAAAATTTCTGTATTGCTTAAAGACATAATTATCTCTGTAAAATAGGGGTTAAAAATTATTTAACCTAGAAAAAAGTCCCTAGAGCAAGCTCTAGGAAAAAGGAAATAAGGGAATTAAAAATTCATATCAAAGCTAACACCCACGGTGCGAGGTTTGGCTGGCCAAACAAAGGTATTAACTAAACCAAAACCGTTTTGGTTGTTAGCATCAGCATTTTCCCAGCCACGTTCGAAGTACTCTTCATTCGTTACGTTATCGATATAGAGACTAACTGACCATTCATGTTCGCTTTCATACATGGCGCGTAAACCTAGCTCATTCCAGCTGTCAACTTTGGCAGTTTCATAGTTACCCGGGCCACCATAAATTTCACTTTGGTAAACCCATTGAGCGATCAAGGTTACTATGCCGCTGTCCATGTAATGAAAATAGGAAGCAACCATAGAGCCACTTAGCTCAGGTGCCATAGGCAACTTGTTTCCTAGCGTACCATCACCGTCTTCAATTTCTTTGGTTATTTTACTGTCCATCCATGCACCGGCTAAACGAAAATCCCAGTTGTCTGTTGGCGTCCAATGCATGTCAACTTCTAACCCTTGGTTTTGTGCTTCACCAACATTTTTTACTAATTGTGAGCCACTTTCAAAAATAATCATTTGTAGGTCTTGGTAATCATAAGTGAAATAAGCAAGGTTTAGCTGCATAGAGTTATCTAACAACATCATTTTGGCACCAATTTCATAACTGGTGGTGGTTTCAGGCTCAAAAGCAAGTGGCTTACTGTCAGAAGCTAGCGGACCACCGTATTCTTGCGAACCATCATTATCAATACCAAAGGTGGAGTAGCCGCCCGATTTATAGCCTTTGGCAACATTGGCATACAAATTTACATTGTCAGTTAACTCATACACCGCAGCAACTCGCGGGGTAAAATCTGACCAAGTATCTTTCGCGGTAACAGCCCCATCGGTATACCATTCAAAAACAAAGGTATTACCTAATGCGCCACCAGAATCTAATACTTCAATACTCATATCTTTAGTATCGCTAGTGTAGCGACCACCTAAAGTTAAATCGAGTTTATCTGTGGCTTGCCAAGTAATATCACCATAAACAGACCAACCGGTATTTTTTAAAATATCAATATTGGTCTCTGCTTTATTGGTTAATAAATCTGCTGGGTCAATATCGTCTTCCCAATACGTTTCCCAGTTAGCGTCATCACAGCCTAGTGCTGGCCCATCAAAGTCGGCAAAATCAGTTCTAGAAACTGCGACACATAAGGCATTTTCGTCATACGAGTTCGTAAAGGTTGCATCAATATCTTCTTGATAAACACTGATACCAACGAAACCATTGATTGAACCGCCACCATCATAATTTAATCTCAATTCTTGACTAATATAATCAACGCTTTGATCTTGACCATAATTATTAATAAATGTCGGTTGAGCATCAAAATCTTCTAAATAGGCAAAATCATAGCTTTTATAACCGGTAATTGAGGTTAATAAATACTCATCTGATAAGGTGAATTCTATGTTGGCTTGTAATGAGAGTATTTCACCACGATCGTAGCCTTTGCCTTTACCGTAATCTATATTGACTTTATCTTTGGCGATGCCATTTACTTCAGTCCAATATACTGAAGGATCTTGTTCTCTGTCTTCATAAGTTGCACGAAAAACAGCATCTACATTGTCTCCTTCATAGCGTAATGATAAACGGGTTGAGTTAATTTCACTACCGCCTAAATCCCCACCGCCGGCGATATTTTCTAGCCAGCCACCTTTAGTTATATAGTTACCTGCGGCGCGAAAATACCAATTATCGGTTAAGGGAATATTCACCATGCCAGTGACTTCTTGAGTATCATATTGAGCAACCGTTACGCCTATTTTCGCTTCAAAGTCTGAAATAGGTTTGTTGGTGGTAATATTAATGCCGCCAGCAATAGCATTTCGTCCAAACAAGGTACCTTGTGGTCCTTTTACTACTTCGGCACGTTCCATATCGTAAAATGACATTTGTACGCCGCCATTACGGCCAGCCCATAAACCATCTGTAAAAATAGCCACCGATGGATCGCCACCTATACCAAAATCATTGGTGCCTATGCCTCTTATAGAAAGGGCATCAATAAAGCTATCTTCTGTCTTACCATTAAAACCAGGGGTTAAATCAACCAAACCACGCACATCTTCAATACGAAGTTGCTGCATCATGTCGCCATTAAAGGCTGATACTGCTACGGGAACATCTTGAACAGATTGAGAACGTTTTTGTACTTTTACTTCAATCACTTCAATTTCACTCGCTAACGCACTGTTTAAGCCTAAAGCTAAAAACAATGGCGATAACTTAAATAAATTGGGTGCAATGAGCGTTGATTTCTGATTCATAGTTAGACCTATTGTATTTGAGTTTAATGTTCACTTTGTCACGGTAATGAAGCGAGGCGCAGTGGTTTATATTGTTATTATTAATTTTTATTCAAAATTAGATTAAGTAATTTACTGATTTTCGAACATACCCCTATCGCGTTAGGCTTTATAAGTGATAGATATTATTGAATGAAAATTACGTAAATTGAGTGATAAATAAAGTACTCAACCTTAATAAATAGTATAGGTAGGACAATAAAAAACATTTGGCAATAATAGTTTTGTCAGCGAATACTCCCCTATAGGGGTAACTTAATCATCGATTCTTTATGCAACACTGAATGACTAATAAAAACACACTGATAAAAATAAGAATTATTCAGTTATTATGTATAAAAATACAAAACTAAAAACTAAAAACTAAAAACTAAAAACTAAAAAGTAATAACTGATATAAATTCATTAAGGCTGAAAGGAAGAGAGATATTTATGACAGAAAAAATATTGGGTAAAAAAGATCTAGTACTATTTACTGTGTCTGCCATTTTATTATTAGACACTTTAGCCTCCGCGGCCTCTGTAGGCGTTTCTAGTATTTTTTGGTGGTTATTTCTTGGTGTTATCTTTTTTATACCTTTTGCATTGATTAGTGCAGAAATGTCATGCTCATATCCAGAGCAAGGCGGTATTTATGCTTGGGTGAAAACTGCTTATGGCAGCCGCTGGGCAGCAAGAACATCGTGGAGTTATTGGGTAAATACAGCGGTGTGGATCCCCGCCATTGCCATATTGTTTGCTGGTATCTTTAAGCAAATGTTTATTCCTGATCTGAGTCTTTTGGGACAAATTGCTATTGGTGTTACGCTCACTTGGATCACGGTTGCGGTAAATATTGTTAGTTTAGATATTGGGCGATTCGTTCCAGATACAGGCGCAGTCCTTAAAATACTCATTTTTCTTGCATTAATTGTTGGTGCCTTTAATTATGTTGGCGAGCACGGCATGGCCAATGAGTTTTCACTTGCTGCGCTTAAGCCTGATTGGCAAGCGAGTTTTCAATATATACCGGCAATAATCTATGGCATGTTGGGGTTTGAATTAGTTAGTGCCAGTAGTGAAGAAATGAAAGATCCAGCCAGAGACATGCCTAAAGCTGTGCTTATCTCTGCGGCTATTATTATGGTGCTGTACCTCTTTGGCACTATCGCCATGTTGGCGGCTATTCCCGCGCAAGATATTAATTTAGTTGAGGGGCTGATGGATACCTTATATCTGTTATTTGGGCAAACACCTGCCGGGAAAACCTTTGCCATGATTTTAGGTATTGCGGCACTATTTACCTTTTTCTCTAATGGAGTAACTTGGGCTTTAGGCTGTAATCGTGCGGCAGCCGAAGCGGCAAAAATGGGTGAGTTACCAGCAATTTTTGCTAAAGAAAGTAAGAATAATGGCACACCATTAGGTGCTAGCTTAATGATGGGAGCAGTGAGTACTGGCACCATAGTGCTTTATGGCTTTCTTGCCGGCTCTAATGAAGATTTATTCTGGTCGCTGTTTGCTTTTAGTGCCGTTATTTTTATGCTGCCTTATATTGCGATGATGCTCGCTTTTATTAAGTCTCGTGTCGAACAACCGGAGCATTATCGCCCGTACAAAATACCTGGCGGTTTATTGGTGGCTCGTTTATTTGCTTATTCTTGCATAACAGTTTTAAGCATGGCGATTGTTTTGTTTATCTACTCGCCTGAAGAGGGGGTGCAATGGCCTGTACTTGTTGGAGTAGTCGTTACCTTAATTATTGGTGAATTTGTGATACGCATAGCAGAGAAAGACAAATCCGAACCTATAATGAGCTTTTCAGCCATTAAATAGCAATTTTATAACTGTTCATAAATGACTAAAAGACCAACCTGATTATCACGTTGGTCTTTTTTGTAAATAGCAGTAACCATTAACCCTTTAACTGACAATGGCGTTACCGAAAAATTGATTGGTGATGCTATCGTATCGATCAATTCACCTTGCTTCACCATTTTTTGATGCTTACTTTTGGGTGATTAAAAACCTGCTCTAAGCTATTAATGGCTCCACAAGGTACGGCTGCGGCAAGAAAGTTGTCTTTTGCTGACGGTTATCCGTTACTACTCATTTCCCAAACCTCGTTAGATGATCTCAATCAACGCCTTGCCTAAAGCGTTTCTGATTCCAGCTGAATCATGCACTTTCAAGTGAAACGGATATAGTTATGACAAATTAGGCTATACGCTCAAAAGACAAAGTATAACCAAAGCACTAATTTTTTTAGAAAACATGACAGAGCAACACTTAATTCTTCCCTAAACCCTAGACTAAAGTCGAGTAAACTTTGACGTAAATCAATATTAGTTTGCTATTTTTCAAGTTAATTTCACAAGTTGATTTAAATCAACTTTTACCTTCAAGGAGAGTGTAAGAATTAGTCAACAGAGCACTAATAATTATAAAAATAACTGTGTTTCACCATACTTTAGATTATTTATAAAATATAAAACTGGGATATAACTATGAACAAAAATAAAAAAATCACTTTATCTTTACTTACTACAGCTATTCTAGCTGCCCCAACAGCTTTTGCTGACAATTCAATCGCTAGTGGCATAACAGAAGCACTTGCAGACAGTAAAACAAATTTATCCTTTCGCGCTCGCTATGAAGGGGTAGATCAGGACAGAGCTGGTCAGGATGACCGAGCCGATGCCCTAACAATAAAAAGTCGTATTACGATTAAAACAGGCAGCTATAGCAATTTTTCTCTTGGTTTAGAGGTAGACAATGTTAGCGCACTAATTGATGACTACAATAGTAAAACTAACGGCCAAACCCAATACCCGGTAATTGCCGATCCAACAAGTACTGATGTCAACCAAGGCTTTATCAAATATGATAATAATGGTTTTAGCACTATTGTTGGTCGTCAACGCATTTTACATAATAATCAACGTTTTGTTGGTGGTGTCGGCTGGCGTCAAAATGAGCAAACCTATGATGGTATTCGAGCTCAATATAAAGCTGGCGCATTATCGGTTGACTACAGCTATATCCATAATATCAATGGTATTACTGGTGGCAACTCGTCTGGTGATTTCCATTTAGCCAACCTAGGTTACAAAGTTAATAAAAATCACAAAATTTCAGCTTTTGCTTATATCTTAGATTTTGATGCAGGAGCTGCTAATTCAAGCAGCACCTATGGTGCACTTTATAATGGTAAATTTGGCGCTGTTGTTGTTAATGCCAGTGCCGCAAGCCAAACTGATAATAGCGATAATCCTAACAGTTACACGGCAACTTATTTAAATGCTGAAGTTGGCTCTAAATTTGGCGGCGTTATTGTTTTAGGTGGTTATGAATTACTAGGTAGTGATAACGGTGTTGGTTTTAATACGCCACTAGCGACTAAGCATAAATTCCAAGGTTGGGCTGATAAGTTTTTAGGTACGCCAAAGAATGGTATTCAAGATATCTACTTAACCGTAAAGGGTGCTGTATCAGGTGTTAAGCTAAGCGCAACCTACCATAAACTAACATCAGACGTTAATAGCATTGATTATGGTAACGAATTAGATTTAGTTGCTAACTATAAAATAAACAAAAAATACGCTGTGCTAGTTAAGTTTGCGAACTATAGTGCCGATAATTATCTCACGGACACCAACAAACTTTGGCTACAAGCTACTGCTAAATTTTAATTACTAACAATATTATTCTACCGATAATAAAAATAAGAAACTCAAGTACCACCTTAGTTTTTTATTTTTTTTTATACTCTAATAAACTAAGAAATAACAATGCAAAGTATCATTAACAAACTCAATGCCCTCTTTGGCATAAATCATCTCAATGTAAGTAAAAAACTTCTGGTATTAACGCTTTTGTTTCTCAGTGTGATCAGTGCCATGATCATTTATACGGTATTGACCTTAGAAACACAAAAAAATGACGGTAGGGTAATAAATATCGCCGGTCGACAGCGGATGCTAACGCAAAAATTTACTAAAGAATTTTTTCTTAGCTTACAAGTAGTAAACCAAGCACAACAACAAAAAAATCAACAACAACTAAATGACACAGGCGTTTTATTTGAACATTCACTAACCGCGCTAAGAAATGGTGGCTTAACCTATCTCGATTTACAAATGAAGCAAAGCATTGAGTTACCAGCAACAGCAAACAAGGAAATCAGGAAAAAATTAAATGAAGTATCTCAACTGTGGCAACAGTTACAAGCCGCTATAAAACAGGTCAAAGCCGATGACTTTCAACAGTCTCAACTGATGCATATTAATCAGCTCAGCATTAAAGTATTGGTTAATATGAACCAGGCCGTGGTGATGTTTGCTAATGACTCTGATACTAAAATGCAAACCATGGTTAACAACCAAATGTGGACTTGGCTTTTCGCCGTGCTAGTAACCAGCCTATGTGCTTGGGTTATCGCAAAAAATATTACCACTCCTCTGAGGCATATTGTTAATGCTACACAACGTGTCAGTGATGGTAACCTAAAAGCCTTTCCGGCAAAGAAAATTCATCGTGATGAATTAGGCAAATTAATTTTACAAATTGACAGTATGCGTTCAGTACTTAGTAACATTATTCGTACCGTACAACAAAACTCTAAACAAATGACTCATTCATCTTTGCGTATTGCTACCATTTCAGCGGAGATATCAACAATAAGTGCTCAAGAGCAAGAAGGGTCAAGTAAAGTATTAGCGGCAACCGACTCGCTACGGCACATAGCCAGTACGGTTAGCGATCATATTGCCCAAACTCACGAAATTGCCGAGCAAAATCAAAAAACAGCAGATCAAGGGGCTTGCATTGTTCAGGAAAGTATGGCGGAACTCGACAGTGCCGTAACCAGTGTTGATAACACAGCGATGCAAATGGCATCGGTCAAATTAGCAACTGATCAAATCAATACCATTATCGAGTCAATTAAAAATATAGCATCACAAACGAATTTATTGGCATTAAATGCTGCCATTGAAGCCGCTCGCGCTGGAGAACATGGCAGAGGCTTTGCTGTAGTTGCTGATGAAGTGCGTAACCTAGCATCACGTACTGCAGAGTCAACCACAGAAATAACCTCATTAATTGAAACGTTAACTATCTCTGTTGATAACTCAGTGCAATCGATGACATTAGTGACAGAGCAAGTAAAACATTCTCAACAACAGTCTCAAAAAACGCTTGCTGCTTTTGAAAATATGGCGGATGGCATTAATCGTAACAGTAAAAGTTTCGCTCAAATGGCTGAGCTAAACGAGCAACAATTACAGCAATTAGGCTCATTACAAGGAGAGCTAGGACAATTATTTGATGTACTGACAATCAGCGCAGAAAAAGCGGATTCTACTTCTTTAGTTGCTAACGACCTGCATATTATTTCTGACAAACTAGAGCAGCTGCTCGCTGACTTTGACATCGACATTATTGACTTTGAGTCGCGCAAAAAAACCGAAAAACGCGCGAGTCCTAGAATTAACAATCAAATTAAAATAGTACTGAGTTATGAAAGCAAACAAGTTGAAGGTTTAAGTCAGGATATTAGCATGAATGGACTCCAAATAAGGTGTCTCAATCCTTTATTTACCAGCACAGCACAAGCCAAAGGGAAAAAAATAAAAGTTTGTCTATATATTCCTCAGCAAGGCCTTGATGACAAAGTTACCTCCATTGAAATTTCGAGTAATATCATCCATATTGATAAAAAACCAGAAGGTTATTATTATGGGATTTCCTTTAACCAGTTAACTCAAATACAGCAAGATAGCATAAAAAATATTTTTAAATATTTCACCAAAGCTTCAGAATATGCCTAAGTAAATTGCTCCTTTAGCTTAAAGCATTAGAATAACCTCGATTTTTCATCTAGGTTTATCAGTTTTGATAATAATGATCGACAATTACAGCTCATTTACCTTTAATTTGGTGCATTATTTTCAATCACTAGGCCAAATCGTTAAGGTTTTTCGACAAGGACGCTACATGGATGGTGTTATTAGAGAATGCCGGAGCACATTCTCCTGAACGACGAAAAAGGAGTTACCCAAGAATGGTTAAGGCTAGGCCTAATACCAATACCAGTAAGTTAGTGATCAAATATTTATTTGTATTGGTATAAACGATATATAGAAAAAGAAGTAAAAAAATGCCCGTCAGCTCTTAACTGACAGGTATTATGGGTTAAAGTTGGCTTAACGGTTGACTTAAGCATGCTAACTGACGATGGCGTTACTAAATAGTGCGTTAATATCAGCTTCACTATAGTTGAGCGTTGTTGATAATACCTGATAGCTATGCTGACCCAAATCAGGTGACGCGCTGTTATATTGCAATGGCGTTGCCGAAAGATTGATTGGTGATGCTATCGTATCGATCAATTCTCCTTGTTGATTTGCGACTTGTTTCACCATTTCTCGATGCTTAATTTGTGGGTGATTAAAAACCTGCTCTAAGGTATTAACGGGTCCACAAGGTACGGCGACAAGCTCAAGTTGCTCAAGCCACCATTGACTAGTATATGAAGCAAGTTTGCACGCTAGCATAGGAATAAGCTTATCTCTATTAATGACTCGTTGGGCATTGGTAACAAACAAAGGATCTTCAGCAATACTAGCGCATTGGGCAACCTGGCAAAACTTAACAAATTGATTGTCATTGCCTATTGCTAAAATAATACTACCATCTTGCGTCGCAAACGTTTGATAAGGAACAATGTTCGGGTGGCCATTACCTAATCTTTGTGGGTTTTTACCCGTGGCTAAATAGTTCATCCCCTGATTGGCTAATGTGGCAGCTTGAACATCGAGTAAAGCAATATCAATATACTGACCTTCATTGGTATGTTGCCGTGCCATTAGGGCTGCCAATACTGCATTGCAACTGTATAAACCGGTCATAACATCAACGAGGGCAACGCCAACTTTCATCGGTGTACCATCAGGCTCTCCCGTCAAGCTCATCAAGCCACCTTCACCTTGGATCATGCCATCATAACCCGCTTTGTGTGCACTAGGGCCACTTTGACCAAAACCGGTAATAGAGCAATACACTAGCCTAGGGTTAATTTTTTTTACACTTTGATAATCAAGCCCATATTTGGCAAGGCCACCCACTTTGTAGTTTTCAATGAGTACATCGGCTTGAGCAATTAAGTCTTTAATCACTTGCTGACCCTGCTCTTGGGTAATATCAATGGCAATAGACTGCTTGTTACGATTCACGCAATGAAAATAGGCTGCTTGTGGTGGCTGCTCCTTAGTCGCTTCTTTAATAAAAGGAGGCCCCCAAAAACGGGTGTCATCACCTTTTACTGGGCGCTCTACTTTTATCACTTCTGCGCCCATGTCTGCCAACATTTGCGAGGCCCAAGGCCCCGCCAAAATACGGCTTAAGTCAACAACCTTTATATTTTCTAATGCACTGGTCATTAGCAAAATGCCTGATAGCCAGTGATAGCTCGCCCTAAAATTAAGGCATGAATATCATGGGTACCTTCATAAGTATTAACGGCTTCAAGGTTCATCATATGGCGAATTACGCCGAACTCATCACTAATACCGTTGCCGCCATGCATATCACGGGCAACGCGGGCAATATCTAGAGACTTACCGCAATTGTTACGTTTCAATAACGAGATTAATTCAACTGGACATTGGTCAGCATCCATCAAACGACCCATTTGTAAGCAACCTTGCAAACCTAAACTTATTTCTGTTTGCATGTCGGCCAATTTCTTTTGGATCAATTGATTTGAGGCTAATGGGCGACCAAATTGTTTGCGGTCTATGGCATAATTTCGAGCTGAATCAAAACAGAATTCGGCAGCACCTAATGCGCCCCAAGCTATGCCATAACGTGCCTTGTTAAGACAACCAAAAGGCCCTGCTAAACCAGTAATTTCAGGAAATATATTTTCATCAGGAATGAAAACATTATCCATAACAATTTCACCTGTTATCGAAGCACGTAAAGAAAATTTTCCTTCAATTTTGGGCGCAGATAAACCTTCCATGCCTTTTTCAAGTACAAAACCACGAATTTTTTTATTGAATTTTGCCCAAATAACAAAAACATCCGCTATTGGTGAGTTGGTGATCCATATTTTATTACCTGTTATGTGGTAACCACCATCAACTTTAGTTGCATGAGTTGTCATTGACGCCGGATCACTACCCGAGTTCGGCTCTGTTAAACCAAAGCAGCCAACCCATTCACCTGAAGCAAGCTTGGGTAAGTATTTCATCCGCTGCTCTTCTGTGCCATAAGCATAAATAGGGTGCATTACTAGTGATGACTGTACACTCATGGCACTACGATAGCCGCTATCAACACGCTCTACTTCACGGGCGATTAAACCATAGCTAACATAGTTAACCTCACTGCCACCATATTTTGCTGGTAAAGTAGCTCCTAAAAATCCAAGTTCCCCTAACTCACGCATGATTTCACGATCAAAAACTTCATTTCTATTTGCTTCTAGCACGCGTGGCTGTAATTTTGCTTGGCAATAATCATAAGCGGTATCACGGATCATACGCTCTTCTTCAGTGAGTTGATTCTCAAGAAACATAGGATCTTGCCAGTTAAAAGGGGTTAGTGCTTGACTCATGTTATTACTCCAATGGTAATTTGTTGCGCGTTAACAGTTCTAAATTATAGTTATACTCTATCTAAAAATTGAAAATAAATATAATATATAGTTATTATAATTTCGATAACTTTTATTTATTGGTGCGTTATATGAACTTAAAACGTTTGGAATATTTTTGCCAATTGGCCATGACTGGCAACTTTACTCGGGCAGCCAATATAATTGGCATTGCTCAACCGGCATTAACAATAACGATACAAAAACTAGAGCAAGAAGTTGGACTCAAGCTAATTAACCGCGCTGAAAAAAATGCGATATTAACTGCTGAAGGGCAAGTGCTCTATAAGTTGGCAACGCAATTATTAACTCAGGCTAAACAAGTTGAATTAGAGTTGGAAGAATTAAAAGATCTTGAACGTGGCACTATTCGTTTTGGTGTTTCAGCGATGATGGGCTCTTATTATTTTCCAAAAGTATTGACGGCATTCAAGCAAGAATACCCTTATATAAAAATACATTTAGTGGATCAAGGCACGGCAGCGCTTGAGAAAATGCTGTTAAACTCAGAGCTTGATTTAGCCTTGGTTCGCGGTGATTTAGAAAATCCACAACTGCGTTACACTGAGCTCATTGATGAAGAAATAGTGGCTGGCATGGTGAAAACTCATCCGCTTGCTAAGGAGAAAACCCTATCACTGGCACAGTTTTGCCAGCAACCTTTAGTATTATTTCACCAAGGATACTTTTTACGGGATGTGGTTAGCCAATATTCAAAAAAAAAATCATCTAGCGTTAGATATTCGCATGGAAACTAACCTTATTGAATTACAAAAATCATTAGTGCGTAATGAAGTAGGTATTACCACTTGTTTGTCACGTATTTTACAAGATGAGCAACAAATGATCTCAATTCCTTTTGAACCAAAAATTGAGTTTAAGTTGAGCCTAGCATGGAAAAAGAATCATTATCTTTCCAAAGCGAGTAAAGCCTTTGTTAGCTATTTAACGACTTCGCTAAATGAAGTAAGTTAAAACACTTTCGCAAATGCTTCTTTTAGTAAATCAACCTTATTCACTTCTTTAGGGTGGTTTTTATACACCAAGGATAGATCAAACTGATAGGTTAACGAACTTGGTTGGATAATTCGCATGTCGCCATTATTTAATTCTTGTTGAATGTAACTTTGTGGTAAATATCCTATATATCGCCCCGAAAGTATCATGGCTTTACGGGTATCAAACTGATAAGCCTTTGCTAACAAGTTCAATTTTTTTAACTGCTCTCTACCTGTGCCATCAATATCAATACCGGGGTGAATAGCTGGTACAGAGGCTAGTTTTTCTGCGCTAATAATAGTATCAACCTGGTTAAAAAATTCATGCTGTTTACTACAACACAAATAGATCGGTTCACTATATATTGGTTGATAACACAGTCCTTCTGTTTGTTGGTAACCAGGAAGTAGTGCGATATGGGCTTTATCTTTTAATAATAGTTTTTCGATGTTATAGATAGTCTCACCATCAAGAACTAAATGAAGGTTAGGGCAGCTGTCATGAATGATCTGAATAATTTCGGCCAATTTTAGTTGTTTAGCTACATCAAGCTGATCAGCACATAAAATCACTAATTCGCCACTTAGCTCACTACCCAGTGAATTGACCAACAATGAAAAGTCATTGAGCGAATCAAATAGTTCAATGGCGGCATAATAAACTGCTTGACCATCTTCAGTCAGTGAAAAACCACCACGGCCACGTAAACAGAGCTTAAGTTTCATACGGCTTTCTAAATTAGACATGTGCACGCTAATTGTTGATCGGGTAATGCCTAACTCAATCTCAGCCGCAGCAAAGCCGCCATTTTCAACTACCGCTTTAAAAATTCGTAGTAAGCGCAAATCATATTCAGTGACTTGCTTAGGAATAATAGATCTTCTATTCATTAGTTTTATCGCCGTAAAACATTAGTTTTAATGTTTTATATTTAACCTGAGTTTGTTTTGTTATTCAATAGGGAAAATCATTAATTTGTGGAGATTATTATGTACGGCCTAACAGACAACGAATTACTTAAAAACTTTTCTTATATCAATGGTAGTTGGCATAGCAGTAAAACAAAAATTGCGGTAACTAACCCCGCGACAGGGGAGCTAGTTGCCAATGTAAGTAACGCTGGCACTGTCGAAACTGAACTTGCAGTGAAAGCGGCAAAAAATGTCTTTAAAATGTGGTCTGGAAAATCGGCAAATGAACGTGCTACCTTAATGCGTAATTGGTTTAACCTAATGATGCAGCATCAAGATGATTTGGCACGAATCTTAACGCTAGAGCAAGGTAAACCATTAGCTGAAGCTAAAGGTGAAATCGCTTATGGCGCGGCCTTTATTGAGTGGTTTGCTGAAGAAGGTAAACGTGTTTATGGTGATATTATTCCTGCGCCATCTAATGATAAGCGTATTGTGGTAATAAAACAGCCTATCGGTGTGGTTGCGGCGATAACGCCGTGGAATTTTCCTAATGCGATGATCGCTCGAAAAGCAGCCGCTGCACTGGCATCTGGCTGTACTTTTGTTGTTCGCCCAGCAACGCAAACGCCATTGTCGGCATTGGCTATGGCTGAATTGGCAGAACGTGCCGGTATTCCAGCAGGCGTGTTTAACGTGGTTGTTGGTGATGACGCTCGTGGTATGGGACAAGTACTAACTCAGCACCCAGACATTGCTAAATTCACTTTCACCGGTTCAACACCGGTAGGTAAATCCCTAATTAGCCAATGTGCGTCTACGGTGAAAAAAGTATCAATGGAACTTGGTGGCAATGCACCCTTTATTGTTTTTGCTGATGCCGATCTTGACGCAGCAGTAGAAGGCGCCTTGGCATCTAAATATCGTAATGCCGGACAAACGTGTGTTTGTACTAATCGTATTTTAGTACATCAAGATGTGATGGCCGCGTTCAGTGAAAAATTTGTTGCTGCGGTTAATAAACTTTCAATTGGTAACGGCTTGACTGATGGCGTAACTATTGGACCTATGATCAACGAACAAGCGGTTGCGGATGTGCAAAAACTTGTGCAAGACTCAATTGCAATGGGTGCTAAAGTTGCAGTAGGCGGAGCAGTTGATCAAGCAGGACCATGCTTCTACCAACCTACTATATTAACCGATGTAACCAATGACATGCCGATTGCAGCCAATGAAATTTTTGGTCCGGTATCGCCGTTAATTTCATTTAGCAGTGAAGAAGAAGTATTAGCACTCGCTAATGATACCGAATACGGTTTAGCGGCTTATTTTTATGCTCGTGACATTGGTGTTATTTGGCGTGTTGCCGAAGGACTTGAGTTTGGCATGATAGGGATAAATGAAGGCATTATTTCAAATGTGGCCGCACCTTTTGGTGGCGTAAAGCAGTCAGGAAATGGCCGTGAAGGCTCTAAATACGGTTTAGATGATTATATGGAAATTAAGTATTTATGTATGGGTGGCTTAGATAAATAAGCACAGACGATATCTTGCTATAAACAAATTGAACAGGAAATTAAAATGACAAATGCAAACTTACAAGCCCGTAAAACAAAAATTATTGCTAGAGGGCAAGGCAATATGTACCCGGTTTATGTCGATCATGCTAAAAATGCTGAAGTTTGGGATGTAGAAGGGAATCGCTTTATTGATTTTGGCGCTGGTATTGCTGTCTGTAATACCGGCCACAGTCATCCTAAAGTGGTTGCTGCGGCTAAAGCACAACTCGATAAGTTTAGCCATACCTGTATTATGGTAAACCCTTATGAAATCGGCGTTGAATTAGCTGAAAAATTAACTGCAATAGCTCCTGGTGACTCAGAGAAAAAAGCTATTTTTGTCTCTACTGGTGCCGAAGCGGTAGAAAATTGTGTAAAAATAGCGCGAGCGTATACTGGTCGTCGTGGTGTTATTGCCTTTAATGGTGGTTTTCATGGCCGTACTAACTTGACTATGGCTTTAACGGGTAAGATCACCCCTTATAAAAATTTATTTGGCCCTTTTCCTGGGGATATTTTCCACGCACCATTCCCTATTGACTGTCATGATATTTCAGTAAAAGCCTCATTAAAAGCGGTAGAAAATTTATTTAAAGTGGATATAGCGCCAACGGATGTTGCAGCTATTATTGTTGAGCCAGTACAAGGTGAGGGCGGTTTTTATGCCGCGCCAACTGAGTTTTTATTAGGATTACGCGCTATTTGTGATGAGCATGGCATTGTGCTAATTGCCGATGAAATACAAACAGGTTTTGGCCGTACCGGTAAAATGTTTAGCTGTGAGCATTCAGGTGTTGAGCCTGACTTAATTACCATGGCAAAAGGTATTGCTGGTGGTTTCCCTATTGCTGCAGTTGTTGGTAAAAGTGAAATTATGGATGCTCCGCTGCCCGGTGGTTTAGGTGGTACTTATGGTGGCTCTCCTGTTGCTTGTGCTGCGGCATTAGCGGTATTAGAAGTGATTGAAGAAGAAAATTTAGTGAGCCGCTCAGTACAAATTGGCGCTATTTTTAACGAACGCTTATCAACATTACAAAGCCAATATCCAATGCAAATTGGTGAAGTTAGAAACCAGGGTTCAATGATTGCTATCGAGTTATATAAAGAGGGTGATAGTGAACAGCCAAACACCGAATTAACTCAAGCTATTATCGCTAATGCAGCTAAGTATGGTTTAATATTATTGGCTTGTGGTTTTTATGGTAATGTCATTAGGTTTTTACCAGCGTTAACCATCAGTGATGAAATAGTGAATGAAGGACTGGATCAGTTTAGTAAATTATTTGCTGAAGCAGTACAAAGCTAAAACTGCACTTTGATTGTAGATGCGGTTGAAATAAACCGCATCTACAACAATTATTGAAAGGCTAAGTCTGAAGGATTTTTCTCTTAACTATAGGTCTATAAATTGTAAAGTATGACACTGAGCCTAAGGCAAACCAGCCAAGCACCATAATCCATTCTTGCCATACTAATGCAGCAGGGAAACCTGGAAAATACAATAACGCGATGGCTAAACTTGAAATCACTCCAAACCAACCCAACGCTACCCCACCTTTCGCCTTAAAAGGTCTTGGCATTTCAGGTTCTTTTTTACGTAAAACGATAAAAGATAAACAGACCAACAAATAAGCAATCATTAAACTAAAAGAGCCACCATCAACAAACCAAACGAGCGCTTTTCGTCCTAAAAATGGTGCTAGCGCACCCAGTATACCGATAAATAAAATCGCATTATATGGCGTTTTATAACGAGGATGAACACGGGCAAGAAAAGCAGGTAACATGCCATCTTTTGCCATGGCAAAAATAGCGCGTGAGCCACCAATAATAAAGCTATTCCAACTCGTTAATATGCCCGCAATACCAGCAAGTAAGAGAAATACGCCACCGTTACGACCAAAAGCGACTTCAGCAGCAGCCATAGTAGCAAACGATGATGCAGAGCGTTCTTCTGCCGTTAATAACATGGCTACAGCTAGTTCAATTAAAATGTACCAAGAGATAGCAAAAACAATTGACGCAACCAGTAACACCCCTATTTTTTTAGGCGGTAAATTTATCTCTTCAGCGGCTTGTGGGATGACATCAAAACCTGTCATTAAAAAGGGTACCATCGCCATTGCGGTAAACACGCCACCAACGCCACCAACAAATAAAGGCTCCATATTAATCGTTTCACCTTTAATGCCAATGCCTAAAATTAACATGGCGCCTGCAATAAGAATAATACCAACCACGACCGTTTGAATAAATGCCGCAAGCTTGACCCCGCGAATATTAATCCAGGTAAGTAGTAAGGAGGTCACTGCACCAATTAATGCCATATCTAAAAAAACATCGCTACCATTTATTTGATATAAAGGTATGTTACCTAAAGCAGGAAATAAATTATCTAAAACACTGGGTAAAGCAACTGCTTCGAAAGCACAGACAGCAACATAAACAAAAATAATAGCCCAAGTACAAATAAATGATGCGCTACCGCCTAATGCTCGTTTGGTATAAACATGTTCGCCACCAACCTTTGGCATTGCGGCGGTTAACTCAGCATAAATAAAACCAATAGCTAGAATGACTAAACCAACAATCGCGGTACCAATCATACTGCCAACGCTGCCACCTCGCGCTAATATATCATTGATTAATGCGACCCATGCCCAACCAACCATTGCACCAAAGGCTAATGCCATGGTGTCTAACCACTTTAAACTACGGCTTAAGCCGTGTTCTGTGCTCATAAAACAAACCTTATATATTTTGATCGGAAAAAAAAAGCACCTTAAATAACTATCTTAAGGCGCCATAATGGGTATTAGTAATTAAAAATCACTTTTAACGGTAATGCCGTACAACATAGGAGAGCCTACTTGGCCCGAAATAGTCCCTGCACTACCTGAGGGTAATATTTCAGTAAAGTACTCTTCATCAGTAGCATTTTTTACCCATGCAGAGACAGACCACCATTGACCATCAATATCCATATCAAAACCTGCTCTAAAGCCAACTAAACCATAACCACTTTGGCTAATAGCTTTCTGGTTGCCTAAAGAGAAGAATACATCATCTTGATGAACGTAATCGGCTTGAACAAAAGCGTTAGTGTTGCCATTAACTTCCCAGAAATAACGGGCCATCATGTTATAAGTTAACTTAGGCGTATTAGCTGCCTGCACATCATCAAAATCTAATGAACCAAAGTGGGCTGAAATTTTAGAATCAGTGTAACCAATGCCACCACGAAGTTCTAGATTGTCCGTTGGGAACCAGTTGATTTCAACTTCACCACCTGAAACTTCAGCTTCACCAGCGTTAAATATAGTGAAAGCGCCAGTCTCTATAACGTCAGCAAATAATTGCATATCGGTATAATCATATAAATACAATGAAGCATTCACCTGTAGAGTAGAATCAAGCATCTTTGACTTGATACCTACTTCGTATGCATCTATATACTCTGGCTCTGTTGCAGAGTGATCACCGGCTTGTAAGGCCCAAAAACCATTCCAAACCCCTGCTTTATAACCTTGGCTGTAGCTACCGTAAATCATTACATCATCACTGATATCATAGTTAAGACCAAATTTCCCTGTCACTTCTTCTGATGTCGTTTTTCCATTTTCTACAGTAATAGCTGTCTCTGAAAAGAAGGTTGTTACACCGGTATAGTCGTCATCTCTATTGATAATAGAGGTGCCCCCATCAAAGGTGATTTCATCATCTGTATATCTAACACCTAAAATCATGCTTAACTTGTCTGTTAACTGGGTATCGGTATGTGCATAAACAGCGATTGATGTGGTATCTTGTTTAAAATCAACTAATACATCATGATTTAAACGATCTCTATAGCCATAAATATCAGTAATATGTTGTGAATCTACATAATAAATTGCACCAGCCATCCAGTTTATTTTGCCGAATAAAGGCTCATTTGAGGCAAATCTAAACTCTTGAGAAAATAACGATACCTTGTTGGAATAATTACCATCACCAATTTTATGTGGACCACCATCAAAATCTTCTTCGGCCATTTTATCAAGAGACTCATAACCTGTTATTGAGGTTAATGAAAATGAATCAAAATCGAAGGTGGCATTAATTAACGCGCCAAAGCTATCTGATTCAATTTTAGGTTCTTTTGAGAATTCGCCAACACGTAAGTCATGATTATTATCATGATAACCTAGACGATCTACACAGTTTTTGTTGTTAACAAAATCCAAAGCGCTGTTATCATCTTTACTTAAACAGGGATTACGATACTGCATGCCATTTAGACCAGGAGTTTCTGTCGCAGGGGATGATGGGTTATCTAAAGCACCAGTACCGATAGCAATCCAAGGTTCATTTTCTGATCTATCACGGCCACCATGAATATTCCAATAGATCTCGGCATCATCAAGCTCAAGTAAAAACCCGGCTCTAACAGCAAAGGTATTTGTTGCACCAAGCTTATTTCCGGTCAGTGTATTCTCAAAGGTACCTTCATCTTGATAAGTCCACTTGCCCGCTATGCGTGTTGATAAATTATCAGTAAGTGCCCCTCCATAGGCTGCTTCAGCTTCTGCAACGCCATAATTACCTAAAGTTAAGCTAAAGTTACCTTCACTGACATCACTCGGACGTTTAGTGATAAAACTGACGGCGCCAGCGGTAGTATTACGACCAAATAATGTTCCTTGAGGACCTTTTAATACTTCAACTCGTTCAACATCAAAAACAGAAAAGCTCATCATGTTATTGGTAGGTAAAAATAATTCATCTACATAAACACCAACAGGAGCGACACTGTTTGAAGTAAACGCGGCATTACCAATACCACGAATGGTAAATATAGGCGCTGACTTATTAAGCACGTTCTTTACATTTAAGTTTGGCGTATGTTGCGCAATGTCAATTGGTTGTACTACACCCAATGTTTCTAACATATCAGCACTAAAGGCAGTAACAGCAATGCCCACTTTTTGTTGATTCTGATTGCGTTTTTGCGAAGTTACTTCGATAATTTCAATTTTTCCCTTTTCTCTTTTTTCAATTTCTTTAGTATCTTGTGCTTCTTCAGCTATCGCTGTAGAAGAAAACATAAGGGTAAATATGCTTGCTAGTAATGTTTTTTGAGTATTCACTTGTTTATTCCCCAGTTCATCGTTGTTATATCTATTTTTTGATGATGGCTTGATAAAAAAAGCCTTCTTATTTGAGAGATCTCCTTCAAGATTAGTATTTTTAAGCAGCATGGTAAGTGCTTGCTCAACGGTATAATCACCTTGAATTGAGTTCCCCTTTTTGTTTTTAACGAGGTCGTAAGGGAATAGAAAAGATATCTTAGCGATATCCGATAGTTTATTAAGAGATTTACTTAAAGGTTGAACCGGAATATTAAATTCATATTTCTCGTTTACCTTTTTATTAACTTTTGCTTCGACATTTAATGTCAAAAAGTAAAAACTTAATAAACCAATAACTATTAGCGCCTTATTAACCTGTCCATTGTTAAGACGCATGAGAAATGTAAATCTACTATTCAAAAACTCCATTTGTTATTCTTTTATACGCAATTGGACATGATGATCATTTAATTTATTCACGCTAATACCGAAACCAGACTCTAATACATAAAATAGTGTATCGGTTTCACCTATCTGAAATTGCCCGCCAATACGCATTGATTTTAATTTAGGATCTAGGACATCTATTTGTACCTGAGTATGTCGCGTGATTTCTTTAATGACTTCTTCTAAAGACTCGCCAGCAAAAATTAGCTTACCTTCTTTCCAAGAAAGAAAACGTGTTACTTCACTGGTATCCAACTCATCAATATCACTTATATTATCGTTATGAATTGGAATACTAATACGTTGACCTGCTGTCAACGTACCCAGATTTTTTTTAACCTTAACGGCATAATGAAGCTTACCGTTTGTAGTTGAGGGTAAAGTCTTATTCGTTATTTTGTTTTCAAAGTTTGATTCAACTTGAATGGCCTGATAATCATCGGGAATAACAACCAAAGTATTATCGACAATGGCTAACTCCACCGTACCTTCGCTAACAAGTACTTCTATTGTCCCATTCAATTTATGGACAGTAAAAGCCGTACCTATGGCACGTACTAAACGATCTCCTGCATAAACTTCAAATGGCCGTGTGGCATCTTTAGCAACTTCAAAGTGTGCCTCACCTTTGATAAGGTTTATCCTGCGATAATCCTTACTGTAATCAACCTTTATTGTTGTACTACTGTTAAGCCATATAGTCGAACCATCAGGCATAACATGATTTAAGGTTTTACCCATTTTAGTTTTAAAGACAAAGTCTTCGGTGTTTGTTGGCATAGTAGCTAACCAAGTAAATACGCAGACTAAAATAGGTACCGAAAAAATAGGTCTAAGCAATTGATTTTTTTGTTTAATACAGGTCGATAAAAACGCATATAGAGCCAGTATTGGAAAAAACAACTTAGCCAGCCAAGTTGTTTTTATTGATGGTTTGCGCATTTCTTGAGGTAACATTACTGACGAAAGCAGATCCATGTCTTCCCAAGAGTTGACCATGCTTTCCAGACATTCTCGGTGAACATCACTGGTCTCAACCCAAGTATTCAATTCAATTATTTGTTTCTTTGAAAGTTCAGAAGTATCTTCAAGTAATAATACCCATTGTGCAGCTTCTTGATTAATGATGGTTTTGTTAGTAAAACCTGCTACGTTATTTTTCATAATATACTCCCCGTTTTAATGGGTTTTTTAGTCTTTGCTGTAATGATTTTTTCATTGTGCTCATTATTGTATTGTATTACCGCGTCATTATAGGCGCACATTCCTTTAGTTATATAGTTGCTTACTGTGATAGTTGAAATATTCATACGTTTGGCAATATCTTTAGTGGCAAGACCATAAACTTTTCTCATGACTACTGCTTGCCGGCATTTATTAGGTAAACCGGCGATCGCTTCACACATTACACCGAGTTTTTCTTGTGCTAAGACATTATTTTCTAAATCATCTGGATCTAATGTAGAGTCTACTAAATCGATATCTTCAACATATTCGTTTAATTGGCTAGAGGCTTTTCTAAAATCAGAAACAATTAGGTTTTTTGCTACCCTGAACATAAAAGATTTAGGTTTAAGTACTTCTTTTTGAAGTGACGATTTGTAAGTACGTAAAAATGTTTCCTGACAAACATCATCAACATCTTGAGGATTAACGACATAGCTTGAAATAAAATATTTAAGTGCTGATTTATACCGTTTAAAAGCACTTAACACACTTTTTTCTGAGTTTTTAACGTCTTTTATTTGATTTTTTTTTGAATTCACATTTATTTCCAAAGTGTTTTATCCATATATTTAAAAATAGACAAGGTATAAAACCTACATAAACTTCAAATAAATACAATTATAACAATGCATTATGGTTTATGTTGAACTGCATTTATAGTGTAAAAACATGTCTCTCAATATTAAGACGTTTAAAGATAGAAAAGCTACTATAGCTAGTTTAAAAAAAATATAAATTATTATAGGAAGCTAGTTGATTTATCATGATTTAATTTTCTTTGAATTCTTTGCTTTTTTATTGTGGCGTGAGGAGTTCAGCAGAGTCACTCTATGCCAGTTCCCTGCAACAATAAGTAATAAAGCACTTAACAGAATCAAAAGGATAGCCTTTATTCGCTACTATTTTAGTGACTGACCACGAATAAAATAGCGACATGGCATTGTTTAGGGAATCGTGTCAAATAATCGGCACACTCTTTGACCCCCTTAGAAAGGTAACTTTTCTCGATTGAAGTGGCGGTAGTCTTTCACACTTAACACACTGTGCTAACCTACGTGAATACTAAGGTTCACGTATTTGCCGTTGGCAAAATTATAGTTGGTTTTAGTTTTGTCATATTATTACTTTATTGTTGATGTAGGCATAGATATTGCTTGGCTGTTATATATATATAAATTGCATTTGATTTAAGAGTTTAGTTGTTAAATACTATTATTGAATTTGAACAGTTCAAATTTTAATGCTTTTTATTACCTTATTGATAGCGACGCTAAATAAAATAACCTTACATGACTAAAGATTTTTCAAAATACCAAAATATCATTGATAGTTTTCGTGGCAAAGTGAACAAAACTAGCTTTGAAACTAAGTTTGCATCAAGCACTCATAACTTTGCTAAAGCAGAAAAATTCATTTTAAAAATGGAATTAAAACGTTTAGCAGGCCCTTGTACTCGCTCCATTGATTTACGTGGTTTAGTTGATGGTGTATGTCAATTGTTTGAATATAAAGGCCAAAGCCACTTTTTAGATGATGTCGCTATTCGCGTATTCGAAGATAATGTTGCCAAATACGATGATTACACTTTTGGCGTTTATGAGGCGGTTAAAAATACGGAAAATAATTTCCGGGTTATTTTTCAAAACGAGCAAGCGGGTAATATCCGCTCTTCTACTAATTCAGTAAAAGCAACGCAAGAAAAATTGCAATATCCGGCTTCTTTATATCAATTTGATGATTACGATGATCGCTTTGAAGAACGGATGAATTTTGCCATAGCAATTATTATTATCTTAAAAAATAAGCAACAATTACTAGCAACCAGTTCTGATATTAGCATGACGGGCTGTAAATTTCGCTTAACGGGTGAAATGCCGCTGAAGATAGGTCAAGTTATAGAGGTAAGGTTTTCGGGGTTAGAGCAACAATTTCAGTTTAGTAAAACTGATGTATTTTCTTTTGAAGTTAGAAATATCCATAGCGATGGTAAGACCCAATTAATAGGCTGTCAACGTATTAAAGTATCTGAAAAGGATACTTTTACGCAGTTTTTATCTGGTTATATCCAAGGAAACAAGCGCCGTTATAAAATCAATTTAGAAAATACTATCATTGCGCTACAAGCGCGTATTTTTGAGCAATACCTTTTACCTAAATTAACTGAATTACCCGTTTTTATTGAAAAAAGAGCAAGTGGGTTAGTGCCTCGTTATGCATTAACAACAAACAATAACCAAGCCACTTATCAGTATTGGCAAGATGAAACTGGTAATTCTACTTTACCATTGCTGCTAAATGAAAAACGACTAGAGCGTTTGCAGAAAACGCCTGATAACTCGTTATTAGTTTATAGTTTTATTCATCAGTCAAAGGGTAAAAGTTTTTTTTATTCAATGGATGCTGAGCAATTGTTAGCAGAAAGCGAATTTCATTCCTCTTTTTTAACATTTGCGGCGAACCAAAAAACATTTGCAATTACCGAGTTATCTTGTGCAAATGTAGATAAAAACAGCGCTCATTCAGCATTTACTTTAGCGAATACACATTCATTGAAAGAACAATTTATTAATTTGCCGCCATCAAACGAGGTTATAGCCGTTTTGGAGCTGTTACCCTTTATTGTGGTTGTTAATGATATAACTCATCCTAGCCTTGTTGCTCAATATCAACAGCTTGCTAGTGGAAAAATAGCGTCTGCGAAATTAAAAGAATATGGTCATCTACGGCTGGCTAAGCCAAGCATAATTGATGAGTTAGGCGTTAGTTATAAAAATCAACGGCAAGAATTGCGTTTTATTTATGATACCCCCACAGTTGTTGAGTGTGAGCAATTACAATGGCAGGGAAACTCCCATGACTTTTCTGTTTCAGGTTTGAAAGTTGAATTAGATGATTTTACAATACTTACCAAAGGGGATATTGTTTATTTAACCTTCCCTAAATTACAAAAGATCACATCTGCCTTTGAACTTAAGCAGTTGCCTTATGAAGTAGTGCGTATCAATAAAAAGAAAACTATTCTTAATTTGCGCGTGCACGTTAAAGCACATCAACATATTGGTAGGGCATTTTTTAAATTATTAATTAATAAAAACCGTGATAAATTAACGCCAGACGAATACGCTATGTTAACACCGGGTTTAGCTGAAGCTCTACGTACTAGTTATGCCAAGAACATGAATACTCCTGCTTTAGTGGTGCAAACAAGTGGCAGTCGCTACAAGGTGGAAGCAATCGCGAGTAATAATGATTCGAGTGAATTATTTAAACAAATGAAACGATTGAGTGACCGTAAAAATTGTTATAATTTATATCCCTTACTAACTAAAATGCAATCGAGCGGCTTACTTGAACAGCATATAAAGGCTTTATTGATTGATGATGAGCCGGTAACTGTATTACTTTACATTAGGATAGATCCCAATGAGCATAAAGTAGATAAATCGATACAGGTTGCTCTTGATAGTGAGTTAAGTACACCTGAATTAAAACAATTATTTATTAATAAATCATTAAAGCGCGGACAGTTTTATTGTATAAAACTTATGATTTCGCGGACAAATGAACCTGATATGGAATATTTAAATGCAGAGCTAAGTTATATTAGCTCCTATGCTATTCACCGCGGTAAGAAACTTGAACAAGACATTTGGGGTGTTGTTGGTATGATTCAGTATTTTGATATTACCAAGGAAGTGTTGTTTAGTTATCACTTATCTAGCTTGTAAGCCTCCTGAATGAATATTCAAGAGGCAAAAACTATTTAACGAAACGGCTTACGCTAACCAATGTAATAGACAATCTAAACCTTGCTTATTGATACTACTATCAGCTTGAGCTAATACAATAGGCTTGGCATGAAAAGCAACGCCGAATCCCGCAGCAGCCATCATAATGAGATCATTCGCACCATCACCCATAGCAACAGTTTGGCTTGCCGGTATGTGATATTGCTCTGCTAGCAGTGTTAATGAGTCAGCCTTTACTTGGGCATCTACCACTGAGCCTAAAACTTTACCGGTTAGTTTTCCATCGACAATGTCTAATTCATTGGCAAAGGTGGCGTCAAGTGCTAACAATTCTTTTAAATGATCAGCAAAGTAAGTAAAACCGCCTGATGCAACCGCAATACGCCAGTTGTGTTTTTTTAGTTCCCTGATCAAATTTTCTAATCCCGCCATTAATGGGATGTTTTTGGCTACATCTGCCAGTATTTGTTCTGGCGCATTGGCTAGCGTTGCCACACGTTGGTGTAAGCTTTGAGCAAAGTCTAACTCGCCTTGCATGGCTAGCTCGGTAACGGCTGCTACTTGTTCGCCTACGCCGGCTAATTTTGCTATTTCATCAATGCACTCAATCTCTATGGTGGTTGAGTCCATATCCATTACCAATAAGCCTGGCTCGGTAAGTTTTGGCGCATCTTTGATTAATGCCGCTTCAATCCCTTGTGTTAAAGTAAAATCAGCAATAGCTTTACGTGCTTTAATAAAATCAGCACTCGTTACACTAAAGCGATAGCTAGTTTGTTGGTTACGAGTATTAATAGCGGTTAAGGCATTAATACTAAGGTGACTGACGCTTTGTAAAGCTAATAAACTTGCCATTGATAAATCAGCAAACACAACTAGCTCTAGATTTTGACAATCAATAGTCGCTTGCTCACTTAGTGTTAAAGCGTTATCAGTTAAAACCAAGTGAATAGGTAAACAATCAGCTATTTGTTGTTGATTGAAATAAGATTCCAATGATGAGGATAATATTTTGGTAGAAAAAGGCACATTAGTAGAAAAAGACACGTTAACTCTCTATTATAAGTGTATGTATGCTCATGAAGAAGCACAGCAAGTTTAATATGAAACAATCAGAACAGCCTTTATACCCTAAATTATCACCAATTTATAATAAAATTCTGCAATTACTTAGTGCTATTTTACTTATTGTGCTTTTGATGACGCTTTGGTTATCGACGGCAGAAAAAAGTGAGCAGGTGTTATCCTTGCATTTTGAGCAGACGGCTGAAAAATTTCTACAACAAGCTATCGCAGGTGTGTCGGTATTGCTAGTTGAAAAAGAACCATCACAAAGTAAAAAATCACGGTATGCCCAGTTACAATCTTATTTAAATCATTTGGGCGAGGCAGACTTTATCAAGCAAGTACATTTGTATGATGCCACTGGCTTATTATTATTTAAATCAGCCTCTGGTGGTGAAGCGAGCGCTTCTATCAAATCACTTTACGGTATTGATGAAAGTATACTAACACTCAATAAGAGTGGTAAATATAGTCCTTTTGTTAGTGAAATTCGTAACGATAAACTAATAGGTTATTTGCGACTAACGATTGAAAAGTCATATTTGACCACTACCTTAGCGAAAGATAATGATAATACCCAAACATTGTATCGGTTCTTGCTGATTATTGCCGGTTTAGTGGGATTTTTATTAACGCGAGGCTTAAACCGTTTTAGCCGTCAGGGCTTTAGAATGCCTGATGTAAATACCAAATTAACGGTTAAAAAATAACTCATTAATATTGCTTTCTATTTGCTTGGCTATTATTGCTTCTGACTCATCTCTAATGGTGCTTAAGGCTTTAAATACGGTTAGTAAATTTAATGGGGTATTGATCAAACCTTGTTGACCAAAAGGCGGCATGGCCGGCGCGTCTGTTTCTAATAGTAAGCTAGACAATGGTAAACGTTTAACCGCATTAATGGTTTTTTTCGATCTAGGGTAGGTGATAGTGCCGCCAATACCCAGTTTAAAACCTAAATCTACATAAGCTTTAGCTTGTTGATAACTTCCTGAAAAAGCATGAATTACACCAGCTCTACTTAACGTACTTTTTTTTAATAGTGGCAAAATTAAATGATGAGATTGGCAGTGATGTACAACGACCGGTAAATTATTTTGCTTGGCTATGTGTAATTGCATTTCAAAGAACGCTTGCTGTAAATTCAAATTATCATTTAATGCTTGCTCAGTGTCAGTATTCTTTTTTGCCTCAAAGACATCAATACCACACTCGCCAATGGCAATTATTTCACTACTATGTTTTCTCACTGCTTGTGTGAGCTGTTGTTCGTAATGCGCGAGGTCTAAATTTTCAGCTGATTTGTTGCTAGGTAAGCTGTTAGATAAGTTGTGGTGAGCTAAGTTATCTTGAAGAATAATAAACCACGGGTGGATACCTAAACAACATGAGATTTCCACGGTGCGGTTATTCGGGTGTTTTGTTTGCAGCGCTAACGATAATACGCGTTGCCAATGTTCTGGATTGACGGAAGGGACAATCACACGGTTAATATTCTGCTGTTGGCATTGAGCTAATAATTGAGGAAAGTCATGCTGAAATTCAGTGAAATCAAGGTGGCAATGACTATCGGTAAATTGCATCATTGCCTCCTTATTTATTTTATAAAATGTTGAATTACATTCTATCCATGACTTCAATGCCTAAAATATCTAAACCTTGTTTTAAGGTTTTCGCTATTAATTGGCACAAGGCTAAACGTGAAGCTTTAACCTCATCGCTAATACCTTCTTTAAGAATAGGGCAGGCTTCGTAAAAACTCATGTAAAGGCTGGCTAATTCATATAAATAGTTACATAACAAGTTTGGCGTACATTCACTAATTACCGCATCTATTACATCTTCAAGTTGTAATAACTTAAGCGCTAAGGCCTTTTCTTGTGGCTCAATAATAGCGATAGTTGCCTGTGTTTGTGTAACGCCCGCTTTTACAAAAATACTGTGAATCCGTGAATAGGCATACTGTAAATAAGGCGCTGTAGCGCCTTCAAAGCTCAGCATGGTTTTCCAGTTAAAAATATAATCACTGGTGCGATTTTTCGATAAGTCGGCAAATTTAACCGCACCTATACCTACTTTTGTAGAAATCTCTGCCAACTCTGCCGTGCTAATATCAGGATTTTTTTCTTTTATTAACTCACTGGCACGACTTACTGCTTCGTCTAATAACGCGGCTAATTTGATGGTGCCACCAGTACGGGTTTTAAATGGTTTTCCGTCATTTCCCATCATCATCCCAAATGGACAGTGATCATAATCAACGTGCTCAGGCAAGAAACCAGCCTTACGGGCTACTACTTCAACTTGTTTAAAATGTAGCGATTGGCGGGCATCGGTAAAAATAATGATGCGATCGGCCGCTAATTTGCCACTACGATAACGACAAGCAGATAAATCAGTGGTGGCATATAAAAAACCACCGCCCGATTTTTGTACTATAAATACTGAAGGATCACCATCTTTATTGGCCATTTCATCAATAAAAACAACTTTAGCACCTTGATCTTCGACCGCAATTTCTTGTGCCATTAACTCATCTATAACAACAGATAAATCAGCGTTATAAGCGCTTTCACCCATGATGTCGCTGCGTTTTAATGAGACATTTAATTTACTATAAATCTCTTCACTATGGGCAATAGAAATATCGATAAACTGCTGCCATAGTTTGGCCGAGCCAGCATCACCACTTTGCAATTTAACTACATCAGCACGGGCGCGATCAGCGAAGCCTTCTTCATTATCAAAGCGAACTTTTGCTTCACGGTAAAAATTTTCTAAATCGCTAAGTGCAGTTTCAGCCACTTCATTGCTGGCTAATTTATCGCTTAAGTGAGCGATTAACATGCCAAATTGTGTACCCCAGTCACCCATGTGGTTTTGACGAATAACCTTATCGCCACGAAACTCGAGTGCGCGCACTACCGCATCACCAATAATGGTTGAGCGTAAATGACCCACATGCATTTCTTTGGCAAGGTTAGGAGCACTGTAATCCACTACTACCGTTTGTTGCTGCTCTTGTAGAGAGCCTTTTGGCTCAATAACTCTTTGTGTTACGCCAATATGATCATCTTGGGCAATAGTATTAAGCTGCAGGGTAAGCCAGTTTTGATCTAAATGAATATTGATAAAGCCGGGGCCAGCCAGTTCTATTTTACTGGCGATACCGTCTAGGTCTAGCTCAGCAACAACTTTGGTTGCTAGTTCACGCGGGTTGGTTTTTAACTTTTTAGCCGCGCCCATCACACCATTGGCTTGGTAATCACCAAACTGTGGGCGATTTGATAGACTGATTGCTGGGTTAGTATCAGCGGGTAAACCTGCTGCTACCATAGCTGCACTAACTTTTTCAGCTAAAATATTCTTAATGTTCATAATATTTAATCTTCAATTTATATTATTTAAATCTACAGCGTTGGCTAGGTAGATTGTCTTTTAGCAAAGCCGTCGAGCTTTTTATTAGGAGCTTAGTTTACTAAGTGACGAAATAAAAAAGCAATGACAATGCTGATAAAAGGCGATATACAACGCCAACTAGTGTTCTCGGGTGGAGTGGAATGAGATATCAGGATGACGCTCTTGTGCTAACGATAAATTCACCATAGTTGGGGCAATATAAGTTAAATTATTACCGCCATCTAAGGCTAGGTTGTCACCGGCTTTCTTCTTAAATTGCTCTAAAGTACGTTCATTATCACAACTGCACCAACGAGCGGTTGCGACGTTTATTGGCTCGTAAATCGCGTCAACCTTGTATTCTGTTTTTAATCGTTGTACTACTACTTCAAATTGTAATACACCAACTGCGCCAACGATCATGTCATTATTGATTAAAGGTCTAAATACTTGTACCGCACCTTCTTCAGAAAGCTGGATCAAGCCTTTTTGTAATTGCTTCGCTTTTAGTGGATCTCGTAAACGAATACGTCTAAACATTTCAGGGGCAAAGTTTGGAATACCACTAAATTTCATCATTTCGCCAGCAGTAAAGGTATCACCAATTTGAATGCTACCATGATTATGCAAACCAATAATATCACCGGCATAAGCTTCTTCAACTTGCGCTCTATCACCGGCCATAAAGGTTACCGCATCGGCAATTTTTACGTCTTTACCTAAGCGTACTTGTCTCATTTTCATGCCTTTTTCGTACTTGCCTGAGCAAATACGCATAAAGGCGATACGGTCACGATGTTTAGGGTCCATGTTGGCTTGAATTTTAAAAACAAAGCCGGAAAACTTTTCTTCCTCAGCTGTTACTTCTCTAGTGTCAGTAATACGCGGTAAAGGTTTAGGCGCCCATTTAATTAAGCCATCAAGCATATGATCAACACCAAAGTTACCTAGCGCAGTACCAAAAAATACCGGAGTTAATTCACCTTTTAAAAATTCTGCCAAATCAAATTCATGTGCGGCACCAAGTACTAACTCCATTTCTTCACGAAAATCTTCGGCAAACGGGCCAATGGCTTCATCAAGGAGTGGATTATCAAGACCTTTGATAACGCGTTTTTCTTGAATGATATGGCCTAAACCTGATTGATATAAAAAGATCTCATCAGTCAGTAAGTTATAAACACCTTTAAACTCTTTACCCATACCTATTGGCCAAGTAATGGGAGCACATTTGATATTTAATACAGTTTCAACTTCATCCATTACTTCAATAGGATCTCTAACATCACGATCCATTTTATTCATAAAAGTGATGATCGGGGTATCCCGTAAACGGGTGACTTCCATTAATTTAACCGTACGCGCTTCTACACCTTTAGCAACATCGATAACCATTAAGCAAGAATCTACCGCGGTTAGTGTTCGGTAAGTATCTTCTGAGAAGTCTTCATGACCAGGAGTATCTAATAGGTTCACTAAGCAATTTTTGTAAGGAAACTGCATAACAGAGGTGGTGATAGATATGCCACGTTCTTTTTCTATTTCCATCCAGTCAGACTTAGCATGTTGGCCTGACTTTTTACCTTTCACCGTACCTGCTCTTTGTAAGGCCTGACCAAACAATAATACTTTTTCAGTAATGGTGGTTTTACCCGCATCGGGATGAGAGATAATGGCAAAAGTGCGTCTAATATCTACTGCTGCAATTTGTGGGGTGGTCATTATTTTTAATGTCTCTTTGTGGTACATACTAGTGCACTTTACATGCTTTATTAATGTCAGTGCTTAACTGAGTCTTAGGCTAAAACCTTGCCCAAGATAAATGCGCGCATTGTAGCACAAATAAAAAATCTAGAAGAGTGACTTTTTTTCTTTAAATTAACTTTGTTGTAATACCTTATGGTTTAGCAGTTTCAGTAATCTTGCCGAGCTACTAGCGCTAGTGCTTCTTCTCAATATTCAGTTCTTGCTTACAGTTTCTGACACTTTTAAAACAAAACTACCACAGTAATAACCAACTCATTCGTTTACTTTATATAGCAAGAAAGCTAACTTGATTAAATTAAAGGAATATATGAAAACTTTAACAAAACCAATACTGCCCTTAGTCATTATGTTAACTGCTGGCTTTGGTGCTCAGGCATACGCTGATAACACCGTCGACGATACTGATTTTAAAAGACATACTTTTGGTGCTCATATAGCTGCTGGTGGCGTGGAATATAAAGGCTCAAGCAGCGATGATGGCGGTGTCGTGCAATTTTATAGTTATTACAATTATGCTGTTAATGGTAACTTCTCCCTTGAAGTAGGGCTGAATGTAGCCGCTGATGTTGATGTTTGGGAGTGCGAAGAAGTTAATCATAACGACTGGCGCTGTTCTGATATTAACGACAATCTCTTTGGCCAAGGTGCTGACGAGATTGAATTTAGTAATTTAGTGCTTGCCGTTAAAGGTACCTTGCCATTATCCCAACGTAATAGTTTATACGTGAAAGTTGGCGTTCAATCATATCGTTATGATCTCTATAGTAGCAATGAAACAATAGCTGATGACTCAGGTACGGGCTTATACTTAGCGGCTGGTTGGCAATATAGATGGGATTTTGGTTTAGGGATTAATGTTGGTTATGAAGCCTTTAATATGGGGGACTTAGATACCTACACCTTAAATACAGGCTTAAGTTACCAATTTTAGTAAAACGAATAAAATAAAATGGTCATGATAGACACATCACAATGGCGTCTTCATAACCAAAACCGCTAGTGCTTGGATAATAGCCAGTTCTACGTCCTGTTTCAATAAATCCAGCATTCATATATAGCATTTGTGCAGTAATGTTTTTAGCGCGCACTTCTAACCATATTTTAACTGCACCTTGTGCTTTCGCTTGCTTAATAAACTGTATTAATAGTTTTTTTCCTAAGCCTTTACCTTGATTAATTGGCTTGACACAAATATCCATTAGCGTTGCTTCGTCAATAACACGCTCACCAATATAAAAGCCAACAATATTATCTGGTGGGTTCAATGACTCACTGATCTTTTCTCCGAAGTAGCGACCACCAATACAACTGCGAAAGGTTTTTTCACTCCAAGGGTGAGAATGACATTCGTTTTCTATCTGCATTAATGGCTTTATATCGTCAGGGGTAATTGGCGTAAATGTTAAAGAGTTATTCATATGCTCACATCAATGTTGTTATTTATAACAGGTTAGTGGTTATGGTTTGCCATAATTGTTTTTTTAAGGCGTGAGACTTACGGATCAATTCAATGCTTGGACTAATTAATTTATTATCAGCACAGTGTATCGATGATGTTTTGTCTTGATCGGCGTAGAAAAACCAATTAAATAAACCTAAATCAAGGTGATCTGTTTGAGCAGTTACCTCACCAATAGAAAGTTCAAGAGCAAGCAATATATCAGTAAAAAAGGTTTGTTTAGATAATGCTGCTAAGCTGTCAATATTCTGCTTTAGGTAACGAATGTTATATTCTGAATTATTTTGGGTAGATGAAATGTTTTGAAAGGCTGTGGGTTTATGTTGCCACAAGCTAATACCCATTTCAGATAATTGCTGATATTGTCTTTGGTTAATACTCATAGGATAATAATGACAGACTTGGCTATTATTGAACAGCACTGAAAAACTAAACAACGAGAATTGGAAAAGAAAATGGCAGGGGTGGAGAGACTCGAACTCCCAACCATCGGTTTTGGAGACCGCTGTTCTACCAATTGGAACTACACCCCTGCAACAAAAATGAATTATACTGATGCCAAGGCAAAGGTAAAGGGTAAATGCTTAAAAAGTTTGAATTGTTTGACTGTTCGGCTATTTTATAAACAAAGGCAGTAGCGAGCATATAGTTTTTTACTCGCTACATGGAGGCAGCTTACTAGAGAATTGTTATTCAGGAGCATATTTTCCAGCATAACCATTATCTTCAATCAATGCCTGTTGCTAATTCCAGCTGAACTCTGTCTCTTGAAGTCGCTTGGGTACATCATTAGACTTAGTTGCTTTCCTCATTTCACAAAACCTAAACTTATCAGGGTAGGGGTAAACATCTTCATAAATACCATCGGCAACATTTTGTTGACATTGCTGCCAGTAACTTGCCGATAATAAATCTTCATGATGTATTTTAAAGGCTTTTAAATATTTAGGGTTAGCAAGTGCGAAAGTTGCTAACTCTTCTGGGAACATATCCCCAGGTGCAACGCTATACCATGGCTCAGCCGCATAAATTTGCTCCTCAGTGATGGCTTCAGGTTTTATTCTGAAATTTACTTCATTCATGTAGGTGATTTCATCATAATCATAAAAAATCACTCGGCCATGGCGGGTAACCCCAAAGTTTTTTAATAACATATCGCCTGGGAAAATATCGGCAGAAATGAGTTGTTTAATGGCTTTTCCGTAGCCATATAAAGCGCTTTCGATTTCTTCATCACTCGCTTTAGCTAAATAAAGGTTTAATGGCACCATACGGCGTTCAATATATAAATGCTTAATAATAAGTAAGTCATCTTCATAGCGAATGAGCGAAGGGGCAACTTTGTGTAATTCTTCTAACAGCTCTTCATTAAACCTGTCTTTAGGAAAAGCCACTTCAGAGTATTCCATGGTATCGGCCATGCGACCAACTCTGTCGTGTAGTTTTACTAATCGGTATTTCCCTTTTACGTCAGCACGGGTCATATTTTTACTAGGGGAGAATTTATCTTTGATTATTTTAAAAACATAAGGATACGATGGTAGCGTAAATACTGACATTACCATTCCTTTTATTCCTGGTGCTAATGCTAACTTGTCATCACTGTTATCTAGATGATTTAAAAAATCACGATAGAATTGGGTTTTACCTTGTTTGTGAAAACCGATAGCGGAATATAAATCAGCCCTTGTTTTATGAGGGATTAAATTTTGTAAAAAGTTTATTAGCGCATAAGGATGCAAACAATCAACGAAGAAATAAGCACGGGCAAAACCGAACACTACCGCCATATCTTCACTTTTACTCAACAAGGCATCAATATATAAACCGCCTTTTTCATTATTTAATACCGACACAATAAAAGGAGTTTCGCCAGCTGGAGATAATACCCGGCCAATTAAGTAAGCACCTTTATTACGATAAAAAGTAAAATTTAAAATATCAAATTGTAAATCTTCTAACTTAAAGCGGGTTTTATGTGCTTTACGGCGAAAAGCGCGGATCAATATATCAACATCACCACTTAAATCTGTAAAAGGAACCGTGCTTTTATGTGAATTCATAATATCGCAAACGGTTTCTTTTAGGCCTTTTATTTCTGGCTTATAAGAGGTGTAAATCTTTGGAGTAGGTCTGTCGTCAAGTCGCTGAGCGGTACTTTCTACAAAAATATAATCATTATGATAATACCTACGTTCAAACAATCGACAAAACACTGAGTTATAAAAAGTTTCAGCTAGCTCTGGCTGCATATGTTCAGCGAGCAACTCAATATAGTCACGTTTAACTTGGAGCCATAAATGATCATCAAGGGTTTCAATGAAAAAATCTTGCTTAATGGTGTCATAGGTTTCTTTTACCCTTTGTTCATAAAAGGTGGTACGCGCTTTCGCCGCTTTTTGTATTTCACTCCACTGGCATTGTTGAAAGCGTTGTTGAGCTGATTGAGTTATTTCTATAAATAGCTGAATATGGCGATCGAAGCCATTGATAATAGTTTTGGCTATTGCGCCAGCGAGATTTTTCATAAGGCCTACTAACTAAATGGTTTTTTTAGGTATAAAAAGCATACCCTAAAATAATGACTAAGTGATATATAAAATAAAATTTTAATAAATACTGACTATAACTAGCGATAATATCTACTTTAACTAAATATCAACGAACACTTATCCAAGTAAATTTTCTTATTTAGCTTGCTATCAAAGGCTTCGGGCTCTAAAATTACGCATTTTTATCGTGTTATTTTCACACCGAACAAGGCTCTTCTTAATATATCATCATGCGTGTATCTGATTTTTCTTTCGATTTACCCACTGAGCTTATTGCTCGTTTTCCTAAAGCTGAACGTACCGGTAGTCGATTAATGCTGCTTGAAGGGGACTCCGGGGCGATCACTGATCTTGGTTTTAAAGATATTTTAGCGCAACTAAATGCCGGTGATTTATTGGTATTTAATAATACCCGTGTTATTCCCGCGCGTATGTTTGGACAAAAATCTACGGGTGGTAAAATTGAAGTATTGGTTGAGCGCTTAATTGACAAAAATACCGTGCTAGCGCACATTCGTGCCAGCAAATCGCCGAAAATAGGCGCTGAATTACTGCTTGAAGGAACCGTTAAAGCCACTATGATTGCACGTCATGGGGCTTTGTTTGAACTGAAATTTCAGGGTGAGCAATCAGTGCTCTCAATATTAGATGATATTGGCCATATGCCATTACCCCCTTATATAGACAGACCTGATGAAGATAGCGACCGTGAGCGTTATCAAACAGTATATAATGAGAAACCTGGTGCGGTTGCGGCGCCAACAGCCGGTTTACATTTTGATAATGCATTACTTGAACAAATTAAAAGCAAAGGCGTTGAGTTAGCGTTTGTTACTTTACATGTTGGTGCGGGTACTTTTCAGCCAGTAAAAGTTGATGAAATTGCTGATCATATTATGCATGCTGAATATGTTGAAGTGTCACCTGAAGTGATTGAGCAAATCAACAAGACTAAAACTAATGGCGGTCGAGTTGTTGCTGTTGGCACCACCTCTGTTCGTTCACTAGAAAGCGCTGCTATGTCGGCTGAAGCGGCAGGTAAAGAATTAACCGCTTTTTATGGTGATACTGATATTTTTATCACCCCTGGCTATGAATTTAAATTAGTGGACGCTTTGTTAACTAATTTTCATTTATCAGAATCGACATTATTGATGCTTGTTAGTGCTTTTTCGGGTTATGAAAATATTATGAATGCCTATCGTCATGCGATTAGTGAACAATACCGCTTTTTTAGTTATGGTGATGCGATGTTTCTTACTAAACAAGCGATAAAGAAGAAAAGCTCTTCCTCCTAGTTAAAAAAGAAAAAGTTACCAGTACATTAACCATCAGCCTGTTTTGCTGTTAGGAAAACTTTATGGACACCAAAAAATGAAATATGAATTAATTAACACAGACGGTAAAGCCCGTCGTGGTCGCTTAACCTTTGCCCGTGGTGTGGTTGAAACGCCTGCATTTATGCCAGTAGGTACTTATGGCACAGTAAAGGGAATGAAAACAGAAGAGGTAGAGGCAACCGGTGCTGATATTCTTTTGGGCAATACCTTTCATTTAATGTTACGTCCCGGTACGGATATTATTGAGCAACATGGTGGTTTACATGGCTTTATGAATTGGGATAAGCCTATTTTAACTGACTCAGGAGGTTTTCAAGTATTCAGTTTAGGTAAAATGCGTAAAATTACTGAAGAAGGTGTGCGTTTTAGCTCACCCGTTAATGGTGAAAAAATTATGCTAACACCTGAGCGCTCTATGGAAGTACAGCGTAAATTAGGCTCAGATGTAGTGATGATTTTTGATGAATGTACGCCATATCCAGCCACCCATAAAGAATCGCAAGATTCAATGGAGTTATCACTTCGTTGGGCGCAGCGCTCGAAAGACGCTCATGGCGACAACACATCAGCACTCTTTGGTATAGTCCAAGGCGGCATGTACGAAGATTTACGTGAAGTATCGATTAATGGTTTAAAAGCGATTGATTTTGATGGTTATGCGATTGGCGGTCTGTCGGTCGGTGAGCCGAAAGAAGATATGATTCGTATATTAGATCATACAGCCCCCTTGATTCCCGAAAATAAGCCCCGATACTTGATGGGAGTAGGCAAGCCTGAAGATTTAGTGGAAGGTGTGCGTCGCGGTATTGATATGTTTGATTGCGTAATGCCAACTCGTAACGCTCGTAATGGTCACTTATTTGTAAATACTGGCGTTATTAAGATCCGCAATGCCGCTCATAAAACAGATACCGGGCCACTTGATGATACCTGTGATTGTTATACCTGTAAGAATTACTCACGCGCTTATTTACATCATTTAGATAAGTGTAAAGAAATTTTGGGCTCACAATTAAATACCCTACATAACTTACATTTTTATCAAAAAGTAATGCAAGGTTTGCGTGATGCCATCGAGCAAGGTAAATTAGATGACTTTGTTGCCGAGTTTTACGCATTACGAGATTTGCCTGTGCCACCATTAGCACAAGGTAGTGAGCAAATTTAGCGCTACTGCTAAAGTGAAAATAAGTTTAAGTACAATAATTATCGAAGTTTAATAAATCTTGTGGCTTAGCACTAAAGTGAAAGCCACTAACTAATTATAAAAAAAATAGAGGAATTTATGAGTTTATTTATCAGTACAGCCCACGCCGCAGGCGCTACAGACATAGCTGGTGGTGGTATGGAAATGATCATTATGTTAGCGGTATTTGGTTTAGTGTTTTTTTTCATGATCTATCGTCCACAAGCGAAACGTGTAAAAGAGCATAAAGGCTTAATGTCAGCATTAACTAAAGGTGATGAAGTGTTAACACAAGGCGGTATTGTTGGCAAAATCGTTAAAGTATCGGATGAAAAAGACTTTGTTGTTGTTAGCATTAGTGAAGGTACAGAAGTAACTGTACAAAAAGGCGCCATCAACGCAGTTCTGCCTAAAGGCACTATGAAATCTTTATAGCACTTAATCTCTTTGCCAGTTGTTACTGTAGCGGCAGCGAAAATACTCATTGACGTGCGTCAACTCCGTGTTTTCTTTTTGCTACAGCAACAACCGGCTTCTAGCTTAAACACTACGATTGTTGCGTAGTTAAAAAATTTAGATAATGAAAACTAGTAGCTGTTTTGTTTGTGTTTTATTGAAATAAGTACAAGGCGAAAGCGTGGAGTTGACGAATGTCAATGAGCGCTTTAAACACCGTAATTATAAAAATAAAGCGCAAACACAATAGATAGAAAAATAAGAAGGACAAATTGTGTTAAACAAATACCCCTTATGGAAAACACTGATGGTGGCATTTATTGTTGCCTTTGGTGCGCTCTATGCCACCCCAAACTTATATGGTGAAGATCCTGCTGTGCAAGTGTCAGGGCTACGTGGTGTTGAAGCGAACATGGCAACTCTTGATACCATTAAAGCTAACCTCACTGAAAATAATATTGATTTTTTCAGTATTGTTTTAGAAAAAGGTCAAGTATTAACTCGATTTAAAAATACTGAAGATCAGTTAAAAGCACGAGATGTACTTGATGACAAGCTAGGTAAAAAATATTCAGTAGCGTTGAACTTAACTCCGGCCACGCCTGATTGGTTGGCGGCAATTGGTGGTACGCCAATGAAGTTAGGTTTAGATTTAAGTGGTGGTGTTAGCTTCTTAATGGAAGTGAACATGAAAGAGGCCATTAATAAAGCTAAAGAGGGTATGGTTGGTGATTTTCGTGGTGATTTACGTAATGAAAAAATTCGTTATCGCAGCGTAAAAGAAGTTGGCAATGCTATTGTTGTTAAATTTCGTAAAGTGGCAGATCTTGAAAAAGGTCAATCATTATTGAAAAAACGTTATCGAGATTTGTTGTTAACCTCTGATGAGGACACGTTAACGCTTAATGCACAAATGACGGAACAAAAGTTAAAAGAAATTCGTGAATATGCCTTAAAACAAAATATCCTTATTATTCGTAATCGTGTTAATGAGCTAGGGGTTGCTGAGCCATTGGTGCAACGACAAGGTAAAAAACATATTGTTATCGAGCTCCCTGGCGTACAAGATACCGCTAAAGCGAAAGAAATTCTAAATGCTACCGCTACTATCGAATTTAGATTAGTTGATACTGAAGGTGACTTAAGCGCAGCATTAAATGGACGTATTCCTGCTAGCTCTATTTTATTAAGAGAGAAAGACGGTACGCCTGTTTTATTAAAAAAACGCGTTATGCTTACTGGTGATCATATTACTGATGCTAAGTCTGGCTTTGATGAATACTCACGTCCACAAGTTAATATTTCCCTTGATAGTGCTGGCGGCAGTAAAATGTCTAATGGTACTAAAAGTAATATTGGTAAGCCGATGGCAACCGTATTTATTGAATATAAGCCAACCGGTAGACGGGATAATGAAGGCAATCTTATTTTTGAAAAAGTGCAAGAAGTTATCTCTGTCGCAACTATTCAATCTCGTTTAGGTAAAAGTTTTAGAATTACCGGGGCTGGCTCACAAGCTGAAGCACACAATTTAGCTCTATTGTTACGAGCAGGTGCGTTAATTGCGCCTATCTCTATTGTTGAAGAGCGTACTGTTGGGCCAACGTTAGGCGCTGAAAATGTACAATTAGGCTTCCAAGCGATCATGATGGGCTTTGGTTTAGTCTTTATCTTTATGATTATCTATTACCGCGCTTTTGGTGTCGTAGCTAACTTGGCTCTTGGGGCTAACTTAGTGCTAATTATTGGCGTTATGTCACTTATTCCAGGGGCAACATTAACGCTACCAGGTATGGCGGGTATTGTGCTTACTGTTGGTATGGCGGTTGATGCCAATGTACTGATATTTGAGCGTATTAGAGAAGAGCTTCGTGAAGGGAAAACTGTTCAACAAGCGATACATCAAGGCTATGATGCGGCATTTTCAACCATTATCGATGCTAATGTCACCACGTTAATTGCTGCGCTTATTTTGTTTGCTGTTGGTACTGGGCCAGTAAAAGGTTTTGCTGTAACCCTATCTATTGGTATTCTTACTTCAATGTTTACCTCAGTTGTGGGTACACGTGCAGTCGTTAATGCTATTTGGGGCGGTAAAAGCCTTAAAAAGCTATCTATATAGAAAAGACGGGAATTTAAACTTATGCAAATTTTACACTTAAAAGAAACCGTCGCTTTTATGAGCTATCGCAAAATTGCGATGGTTTTTAGTGCGCTATTAATGATTGCGTCAATAGTATCGCTAGCTACGAATAAACTAAACTTTGGTTTAGACTTTACTGGCGGTACTTTAATTGAGGTGGGTTTCGAGCAAGCTGCTGATCTTAAAAAAATACGTCAAGTAATGGCTGATAATGGCTTTAGCGACGCTAAAGTACAATTTTACGGTAGCAGCCGTGATGTGGTGATCCGTTTAGGCTTACGTGAAGACGTTAAAGCTGAAATGCTAGGCAATGAAGTGTTGGCTTTGCTTGAGTCGGGCTCTGGTCAAAAAGTTGATATGCGCCGTATTGAGTTTGTGGGTGCTAGTGTTGGTGATGAACTAGCAGAGCAGGGCGGTTTAGCGATGTTAACTGCACTGATATGTATTCTAATTTATGTGGCCTTTCGCTTTGAGTGGCGCTTTGCCGTTGGCTCAGTGGTGGCATTATTTCATGATGTATTGTTAACGCTTGGTCTCTTTTCAATTTTACAATTGGAATTTGATTTAACTGTGCTAGCAGCAATACTGGCGGTTATCGGTTACTCTCTTAATGATACTATTGTCGTATCAGACAGGATTCGGGAAAACTTTCGTAAAATTCGCGATGGTCAACCTGAAGATGTTATCAATATTTCATTAACCCAAACCTTAAGTCGTACCTTTATTACTTCAATAACCACATTATTAGTATTGGCGGCGTTGTTTTTTAGAGGTGGCGAGTTAATTCATGGTTTTGCTACAGCATTACTGTTTGGTGTATTTGTCGGTACTTACTCTTCTATTTATGTTGCTTCATTAGTGGCATTGGCCTTAGGGGTTTCTAGGGAAGATTTGCTCCCAGAAGTGATTGAGAAAGAGGGTGAAGATCAAGAGCTAATGTCGCCATAGTCGCGAATAGCGAATGAAAGGTAATCTGTAAAAGCCAAGTGGCGTAAACCACTTGGCTTTTATTTTACCTGAAAAAGTTATTTCTTTGCACTACCGTTATCCTTACTGTATGCTGCACGCCTTTTACTAGCACTAAACGTGCTACTCGAATGTCTATACTTAACCGTTAATATTCGATCCCTGTCGTTTCATACCAAGAGATAATTTATGAGTTCAATTTCTGCGGATACTGCTGAGAATACAATAAAGATAAACTTTACCGATTTAGGTTTATCTGAGCCATTACTCAAAGCAGTACGTGACCAAGGTTACGACACACCTTCACCTATTCAGGCACAGGCAATTCCAGCGGTTATTTCTGGTCGAGATGTCATGGCCGCGGCACAAACCGGTACGGGTAAAACTGCTGGCTTTACTTTACCTCTATTAGAAAAACTGTCACAAGGTGGTCGCCTTAATAAAAGCCCGGTAAAGCCAAATAATGTTAGAGCATTAGTGCTAACGCCTACCCGTGAATTAGCCGCGCAAGTGAGTGATAGCATTGCTACTTATGGAAAATACTTGAATTTACACTCTACTGTAGTCTTTGGTGGGGTTAAAATAAACCCGCAAATGATGCGTCTTCGACAGGGTGTTGATGTGCTTGTTGCCACGCCTGGGCGTTTAATGGATTTATGTAATCAAAAGGCAGTAAGGTTTTCACAGCTTGAAGTACTTATTTTAGATGAAGCCGATCGTATGCTTGATATGGGCTTTATTCGTGATATTAAAAAAATTATTTCCCTTTTACCTAAACAACGTCAAAATTTACTTTTTTCAGCAACATTTTCACCTGATATTCGTGCTTTAGCGAAAAGTATGGTGAATAACCCGTTAGAAATATCTGTTAACGCAGAAAACTCTACCGCCGAAAAGGTTACCCAGTGGTTGATGGCTGTTGATAAAAAGCGTAAACCTGCACTATTGACGCATTTGATCAAAGAAAACAACTGGCAACAAGTGTTAGTATTCACTAAAACTAAACATGGCGCTAATAAGCTTACCAAACATTTAGAAGCGGAAGGGTTAACTGCAGCGGCAATTCATGGTAACAAGAGCCAAGGCGCACGTACCAAGGCACTGGCTTCTTTTAAAGACGGTAGAGTACAAGTTTTAGTGGCGACAGATATTGCCGCCCGTGGTATTGATATTGATTTATTGCCGCAAGTGGTTAATTTTGATTTACCAAATGTCCCTGAAGATTATGTACATCGTATCGGTCGCACGGCACGTGCAGGTAATACTGGCCAAGCGGTGTCACTAGTCTGTAATGATGAGTTAAAATTGTTGTGGGATATTGAGAATGTAATACAGCAACATATTGAACGTAAAGTCTTAGATAAATTCATACCAGTGAATGAACTAGGTGAGTCTCGTGCGATTAGATCATTAAAAGCGAAAAAGCCAAATAATGCTAATAAAAAGAAGGTTGAACATAAAGATGGTCAACATTTAAGTAAGGGTCATAAACCTCAATCAAACAATGGTAATAAAAAACGTCGTTCAAGACCAAGTAACAATAAAAGTGATAACCGTTAATCATTAATCGTTATAAGAGTTAGCCAGCCTTGGCTAACTCAGGTTTAACAATGAAATTATTGAATAACTGGAACACTTGCTCGGTGTGCTCGGTAATTTCACCCATGCCGATTATTAGTACCATGCTATAGGGCGGTAAGTAAATTAAGTCGATATTCAATATTTTCGCTTCATCTTTAACGATATCTGAACGGTGATAACCTGCTCCGTCTAATGCTAACTTTATCGTTCCACTTTCAAGGTGGTTTTTACGCACATTTTTAAGAAAATCAACAATTGCCTCGCCATTAACGGTTTTGTCATATTATTTGATAACCGAATTTTATAAATTACCTAATTCAATAGCACTAATACCAATCAGACTAACTAAGTGATCTTTTTAAATGGTCTAAATACACAATAACATCGTTGATTTCAATCCCAATAGCCAGCTATTGCTCAATCAATCGCCTTGTTTTTGAAAATTTATTCTCATTAAAATTTGAACCATTAATTAATCTGATTGGTATAACAATATTGATGCGAGAGCGGCTACCTGTCGTTTTTACCACTTTATCTTCACCTTTTCTTAACCCAACCTACCGTGATTTTGGTCGCTTGGGTTGGGTGAACAGTATCCATGAGTAATAAACGCTCATTAGGTGCGAGCGTTGATTTTAGTTGCTCGTAATACTCAATAAATTCGGCTTGTCTTTCTTTATCGAATTTATGAGGTACACCTTTGGGTTTTTTATAACTAAAATTATGCTGAAGCAACCATTTATTCAATCCTGATATTTGATAGATAATGGCATATTTTTCTTTAATATAAGCAGCTATTTGATGTGCGTGAAGATAAGTGACGTCAGATAAATGTTAGATGAGTTCTTTCGTTTGCTCATCCGTTAGATAACTGCCGGAGCCAGCACTATTTATCGTTAATTTTTCGCTTGTGAGATAATCATCAATATATCGAACAACACTAGTTTCATGTCTGCGTAATGCTTGAGCAATCATGGGTGTAGGCTAATTCTCATCGCGCAGTAAAATGGTGTTAATACGGTCACTTTCACGTTTACCACATGATTTTTTGTGACGCGCTTCTAATACTTCTTTTCGCTAAACTTCATTAACTGAAGCCTAGCTGGCTAATTACTGTATAAAGTATTACTAGTTTTTTACTAATATTTATTTTTAAGAGGGTGAAAAATATCCTAAATTAGTCATGTGCTGTGTTGAAAAAACATCAATGACATTGCCGATAACAATCAAACTAGGAGGTTTGATTTTGTGTGATTTTACTAAGGTCTCTAAGTTAGATAAAGTACCTTTTACCACTTGTTGATCAGTATGAGTGCCTTTGCGAATTAATGCAGCAGGCGTATCTTTATTTCGACCGGCATTAATTAGTTGTTCAATAATAATAGGTAAACTTTTTATGCCCATATAAAATATTATGGTTTGTTGGTCATCATTTAATGTATGCCAGGGTAAATCTAATGCACCATTGTCTTGCACATTGCCAGTAATAAAGGTGCAACTTCGGGCGACTTGTCGGTGAGTTAGCGGAATGCCGGCATAGCTTGTACAAGCAGAAGCCGCTGTCATGCCTGGGACAATGTGACAAGCAACGCCATTCGCTAATATAAATATTGCCTCTTCACTACCACGGCCAAAAACAAAGGGGTCACCACCTTTTAGTCTCAATACTTTTTTGCCTAATTTGGCATGTCTAACTAATAATTGGTTGATAGCATCTTGTGGTACACGGTGGTCTGCTTGCTTTTTGCCTACATATATTTTTTCGCATGTGCTAGGTAATAAAGCCATAATTTCTTCACTAACAAGGCGGTCGTAAATAACTATATCTGCTTGTTTAATAAAGCGAAATGCCTGTATGGTTAGTAAGTCAGCATCACCAGGGCCAGCACCAACTAAGGCGACTTCACCAGCAACGAAAGCTTGTTTCTTCATACCAATGTTTTTCATTATCTCTTATCTACTTTTATTTATTAAGCTTAATACAAGAAAGAAAGCAAAAAAAGCGCCAATAGGCGCTTTTATTAAATATAACGTATTCGTTAGCTTCTAGTATAGTTACTTACTTAACGCTTCACCTAGATGTGGGCGAATATCTTTTAATATTTCTTTTAATAAACCAGTGCTACTGGCGACAATGTTACCTGATTTTGTATGATTATGACCACCAGTAAAGTCAGTTACTAAGCCGCCAGCTTCAATAACTAATAGCTCACCTGCTGCAGTATCCCAAGGTTTTAAACCAATTTCAAAGAAACCATCTACTCGTCCTGAAGCGACGTAAGCTAAATCAAGTGCGGCAGAGCCAGCACGGCGCATATCAGATGTTTTTTCAAAAAGAGAGGTGAACATAGCCATATAAGCTTTGGTATGTTGTTTGTGCTTAAAAGGAAAACCAGTAGCCAAAATGGTTGGAGACAAATTTTTATGTGCTTTAACTCTAATACGCATACTATTTAATTGCGCGCCTTTACCTCGACTAGCGGTGAATAACTCACCACGAATAGGATCGAAAATAACGGCTTGATCAAGTTTACCTTTTACTTTTAATGCAATAGAAACGGCAAAGTGAGGAATACCTTTAATGAAGTTAGTCGTGCCATCTAATGGATCAATTATCCATTGATAATCATCGTCACTGCCTGTTAATACACCAGACTCTTCACCTATTATGGTGTGTTCTGGATATGATTTACGAATAGTCTCAATAATTACTTGTTCAGCAGCAGTGTCAACACTAGTAACAAAATCGTTAGAGCCTTTTGATTCAATTTCAACTTTATCAAGTTGCTCAAAAGAACGAATAATAACTTTTCCTGCATTGCGCGCTGCGCGCACGGCAATATTTAGCATGGGATGCATAATAGAGTACCTATTTGTAAATGATTTTAAAAGAACGAAGTTGACCAGAGCACTATATAAAATCAAGGGCTAAATCAAGCGCGCGCAGTGTAGCAAAATACAACCCACTTGGCGATAGTATTCTTAAATAAAGCTAATGATAAATTTACCGTTCCTGAAAATTTTTCATATCTTTAATAGAAAAATAGACTAATTTAAAATAAATTGCCAATAAGTATAGGTGCTAATTTAGCGTGTTTTTATTAAGCACAGCAGTAATCTTCTATGGTAGAATTATTGGATTAGAAGCGAGTTATAACTTAAGTATCCCATAGAGAAAAAAATGTCAGATTCAGAGAATAATAAATTAGCAGGAAGTCTTTTAGACAAGGTTCGCATTGTTTTAGTTAATACGTCAGATTGTCGAAATATTGGTAGTGTAGCACGAGCAATGAAAACCATGGGGTTAAGCCAGTTGGTCCTGGTTGATCCCATTGAAATGCCTAATGGTCAAGCGCAAGCGCTAGCAGCAGGAGCAACAGACGTTTTATCAAATGCAAAAGTTGTTAGTAGTTTAAGTGAAGCTATTGATGATTGTGGTTTAGTTATTGGTACTAGCGCTCGCTCTCGTACACTGCCTTGGCCTATGTTAGAACCACGTGGTTGCGGTGAGAAAATGATAACAGAAGCAAGCGAGTATCCTGTTGCATTAGTATTTGGCCGAGAAAGTAGTGGTTTAACTAATGACGAGTTACAACAGTGTCATTTTCATGTTCAGATACCGGCAAACCCTGACTATAGCTCGCTTAACCTTGCTATGGCAGTACAAACATTAAGTTACGAAGTTCGCACTAGCTACCTGCTGTCATTAGATGAAGACAAGCAAGAGTTCAGCACAGGTAATGGTACTTACATCGGAAAGAATGGCATAGGTAAAAAAACATTTAATGCCAAAAGCGAAGACAATGAACTTTACCCAGTGACTGAAGAAACAGAGCGTTTTTATCAGCACTTTGATAATGCGCTTAAAGCGACGGGCTTTATTGGTGATAAACATCCAGGCCTAGTGATGACTAAGTTAAGACGTTTGTTTAATCGTGCGCGCCCTGATGTTAAAGAAATAAAAATGATGCGTGGTATTCTTGCCTCAATAGAAAGAGCTTCAATACACCGAGTTCCTGTTGAAAAGTCTAAGAATGAATAAAAGGAAATACTATGTTTAGCCGTACTATTGGCCGCATGAAAGAAGATATTAACAGTGTTTTTGATCGAGATCCTGCCGCGCGCACTACCTTTGAAGTATTGCTTAATTATCCTGGTTTACATGCTATCTGGATACATAGATTAAGTCACCGATTATGGTGTGCAAACTGGAAGTTAATCGCTAGATTAATATCAACCTTCTCACGTTGGTTAACGGGGATTGAAATTCATCCTGGTGCTACTTTAGGTCGTCGTTTCTTTATTGATCACGGTATGGGGGTTGTTATTGGCGAAACGGCTGAAATTGGTAATGATGTTACTTTGTACCACGGAGTTACGTTAGGCGGAACGAGTTGGAATTCAGGTAAACGCCATCCTACCTTAGCAGATAATGTGGTTATTGGTGCAGGAGCACAGGTACTTGGCCCTATTACTATAGGTAAAGGTGGTAAAGTGGGTTCAAACTCTGTTGTAGTAAAAGACTTACCTGAGAATGCCACTGCTGTTGGCATTCCTGCACGTATTGTTAACAGTAGTAATAGTAATTCTTTGCTTGATAACGACTTAGGTGAGAAACTTAATGTTAATTTAGGCAAAGACTCACGCGATAAAGCGGCGAAAAAATTTGGTTTTGATGCTTATGCGGTATCAACTGATAATCCTGATCCAGTGGCTAAAGCGATAGGTCGTTTGCTTGATCATATGCATTTAATGGACGATCGAGTGTCAAAGTTATGTAAGGAAGTGAATAATCTAGGTGGTGACGTTTGCCCTAAAGATCTACCTGAGCTTAGTGTTGGTGAATTTGTTGAAGATGAAAAAGCGGCGGCTAAGCGCAGAGAAAGTAAAGTAGAGAGTTTTGATCCCGAGATATAAGTATTCCCTTAAATAAACCCAATGAATTGTAAATAAAATAGTAATAGTTGACTAAAACACTCAACTATTACTATTCGCTGTTAGATTATTAGTGTAGAATACTTGAGTATATTACTCAGGTATATATTTGACTATTTTGTAGGGATATGTAAAATTGCGCAAAATAATTACTCTTGTAAATATTTTCGCTCCTGTAAGGGTCTAAATAATTATTCAATGACATGTATTAAATTGAGCACATTATGAAACTAACCTCTAAAGGGCGTTATGCGGTGACAGCCATGTTAGATGTCACTATTCACGGTGCGTTAGGACCAGTATCATTAGCTGATATTTCTGAGCGACAAGGTATTTCTCTTTCGTATTTAGAGCAGTTATTTTCTAAATTACGTAAAGGCGGTTTAGTTAATAGTATTCGTGGACCTGGGGGCGGTTATCGCTTGGGTAAATGCTCAGCAGAAATTGCCGTAGCAGATGTTATTAGCGCTGTGAACGAGAGCGTGGACGCCACGAAGTGCCAAGGTAAAGGAAATTGCCAAGGTGGAGAACAATGCTTAACCCATTCTTTATGGGAAGGCTTGAGTGAGCGCATTGAAGAATTTTTGAAGAATATAACTTTAGCAGAGCTAGTCGCTAAAAATGATGTACAAGCAGTTTCTAAAAGACAAGATAATGTTTACAAACGCAGTAATAAAGAACAATCGTTACAAACAATTATTCCCATCAATTTTTAAAGAACATAGTATTAAGTGGAGAAAGAGAGCAAATGAAGCTTCCTATTTATTTTGATTATTCAGCAACTACCCCTGTTGATAAACGCGTTGCGGAAAAAATGATGCAATATATGACTACCGATGGTCATTTTGGTAATCCTGCGTCACGTTCACACAAATTTGGTTGGCAAGCAGAAGAAGCTGTTGATATTGCTCGTAATCAAGTAGCTGAATTAATTAATGCTGACCCACGTGAAATTGTTTTCACTTCTGGTGCAACAGAATCTGATAACCTTGCAATTAAAGGTGCGGCTAATTTTTATAACAAAAAAGGTAAGCATATTATTACCTGTAAAACAGAGCATAAAGCTGTTTTAGATACGTGTCGTGAATTAGAACGCCAAGGTTTTGAAGTGACTTATCTTGCGCCTGAAGATAATGGTTTAATTGATTTAAATAAACTTGAAGCAGCGATGCGCGATGATACTATTTTAGTTAGTATTATGCATGTGAACAATGAAATTGGTGTTATTCAAGATATCAGTGAAATTGGCGAAATGTGTCGTGCTCGTAAAATTATCTTCCATGTTGATGCAGCGCAAAGCGTCGGTAAAATTAATATTGATATGCAGCATTTAAAGGTTGATTTACTGTCTATATCAGCACATAAAATGTATGGGCCCAAAGGTATTGGCGCTTTATATGTAAGCCGTAAACCACGTGTTCGTTTAGAAGCACAAACACATGGTGGTGGACATGAGCGTGGTATGCGTTCAGGCACCTTAGCGACTCATCAAATTGTCGGTATGGGTGAAGCTTGTAAACTTGCGAAAGAAGAAATGGCACAAGATCTTGCTCATGTTACGGCCATGCGTGACCGTTTATGGGCTGGCGTAAATAGCATGGAACAAGTATTTGTTAATGGTGATTTTGACAAACGTTATCCTGGTAATTTAAATGTTAGCTTTAACTTTGTTGAAGGTGAATCATTAATTATGGCGTTAAAAGATTTAGCCGTATCCTCAGGTAGTGCTTGTACTTCAGCGAGCCTAGAGCCTTCATATGTATTACGTGCATTAGGGTTAAATGATGAAATGGCGCATAGCTCAATCCGTTTTAGTTTTGGTCGTTTCACCACGGCAGAAGAAATAGATTACGCTATCGAATTAATACAAAAATCTATTGGTCACTTACGTGACATGTCACCGCTTTGGGAAATGTTCAAAGACGGTATTGATTTAGACTCAATTGAATGGGCGGCACATTAGTTCTTTACTTAAGATATTAAGGTAAATAAATAATGTACGCAGTTAGGAGAAAATATTATGGCTTATAGCGAAAAAGTAATCGATCATTATGAAAATCCACGTAACGTTGGTTCTATGGATAAAAATGATCCATCAGTAGCGACAGGTATGGTTGGCGCACCAGCGTGTGGCGATGTAATGAGGTTACAACTAAAAATATCTAAAGATGGCATTATTGAAGATGCTAAATTTAAAACATACGGCTGTGGCTCTGCTATTGCTTCAAGTTCATTGGTTACTGAGTGGGTCAAAGGTAAGTCAATTGAAGAAGCTGGCAAAATTAAAAATACTGCCATTGCTGAAGAGTTAGCTTTACCGCCGGTAAAAATTCATTGCTCAATTTTAGCTGAAGATGCAATTAAAGCAGCGATTGAAGATTATAAGAGCAAGCAAGGCTAATAACTTTTGAACGTTGGGCTATAAAAGAATAAAGTGAGAAAGTAGAATGTCAGTTACTATGACGCCAGAGGCAACAGAACGCGTTAAATCTTTTATGACTAACCGAGGTAAAGGCCTTGGTCTACGTCTAGGAATCAAAACTACGGGTTGCTCAGGTTTGGCTTATGTACTTGAGTTTGTCGATGATTTAAATGAAGGCGATAAAGTTTTTAACATTGAAGATGTAAAAATCATCATTGATGCCAAAAGCTTAGTTTACCTTGATGGCATTGAATTAGATTTCGTTAAAGAAGGTCTAAATGAAGGCTTTAAGTTCACCAATCCAAACGCCAAAGGTGAGTGCGGCTGTGGTGAATCATTCAATGTATAATTTTTCTGTTTATCTCTTTGCTATTTTGCCCAGCTGCGGCGTTGAAAGTACTCATTGACTAGCGTCAACTCCGTGCTTTCGCCTTGCATCAGAACAAACTAGCATGGAGCTAAACATAAAATAGCTTAAGTTATTTTTAAATTTTATAGCAAAAACTATTTTGAATTACTTCCAGTTATTCGACATTGAAGTTAGTTTTGATGTCGATTTAAATCATTTATCACAAACTTATCAAACCTTGCAAAAAACAGTTCACCCTGACAGGTTCGCTCATGCATCATCTCAAGATCAATTATTAGCTGTGCAAAAATCAGCTGAAATTAATGATGCTTATCAAACATTGAAGCAACCACTAAAACGTGCTGAACACATATTAACACTGCGGGGTGCTGAGATGCCTAATGAGCAACAATCATTTAGTGATACCAGCTTTCTAATGCAACAAATGGAGCTTAGAGAGATGCTTGCAGAGGTAAAGTTTGCCGATGATATTGAGGCAGCTTTTGAGCATGCTCAACAGACTTTAACTCAAGAATATCAACAGCTCCTTGATGTTATGCACAAACAATTATTTGAAAATAATACCGCAGCAAATGCGTTAGCATGCGATAATTTACGAAAGTTAAAGTTTTACCAAAAACTAAATATTGAGGTTGATCGCCTCGAAGATAGTTTATTTGACGACTAATGAGTACCAATCACTTAGTTAAAAAACAGCATTATAGCGAAATTTACCTACAACACTGAATTTATAAAACATGGCTTTATTACAAATTGCAGAACCCGGTCAAAGCACCGTTCCTCACGAACATCGATTAGCCGCAGGTATTGATTTAGGTACAACTAATTCATTAATTGCCAGTGTACAAAGTGGCAATGCTAGTACCTTATCAGATCAACAAGGTCGTGATATTTTACCTTCTATTGTTAGTTATCAAGAGCCTTCAGCAGAAGGTAACTCTTCATTAAGTAATTCCCCATCAGGTAATAACATTTTAGTTGGTGAAGCGGCGAAAGCGTTAAGTGTTAGTGATCCGCAAAATACTATTGTTTCAGCAAAACGCTTAATTGGTCGTTCATTGGCCGATATTCAGAGTAAATATCCTTCATTACCGTATCAGTTTTGTGGTGATGAAAATCATCCTGAAATAGTGACGCGTCAAGGGAATATTAACCCAATACAAGTCTCGGCTGAAATATTAAAAACCTTAATCCAACGAGCTGAGCAAGCTTTGGGTGGTGAGTTAATGGGTGTAGTGGTTACTGTACCTGCACATTTTGATGATGCTCAACGTCAAAGTACTAAAGATGCGGCTAAACTTGCTGGTGTTAATGTTTTGCGTTTATTAAATGAACCAACTGCTGCCGCTGTAGCCTATGGGCTTGATTCAGGTCAAGAGGGCGTTATAGCCATCTACGACTTAGGTGGTGGCACTTTTGATATTTCTATCTTACGCCTAACTAAAGGCGTATTTGAAGTACTTGCTACTGGTGGTGATTCCGCCCTTGGTGGTGATGATTTTGATGTAGTACTCGTTGATTATCTTATCGAACAAGCAGGCTTAACTAGACCATTCTCTCCTTCGTTAGAACGTCAATTGATGCAACAAGCCTGTGCCGCTAAAGAGCAGTTATCTGAGCAAGAAAGTGTCGAGGTTGTTTTAACGCTAGTTTCTGGGCTAGAGCAGGAAAAAACGTGGACGACCACCTTAAGCAAAGCAACTTTTGATAGCTTGATTGCTACTTTAGTTAAAAAAACCTTACGCGCTTGTCGTCGTAGCTTGAAAGATGCGCAAATTAGCACTGATGAGGTGTTAGAAATTGTTATGGTTGGTGGCTCTACACGGGTACCTCTAGTGCGCAGTGAAGTAGAAAAGTACTTTAGCAAAACGCCATTAACCTCTATCGATCCTGACAAGGTAGTTGCCATTGGCGCAGCGATTCAAGCAGATATTTTAGCGGGTAATAAACCAGACAATGACATGTTGTTGCTTGATGTTATCCCATTATCCTTAGGTTTAGAGACTATGGGGGGCTTGGTTGAAAAAGTGATCCCACGTAATACCACAATCCCTGTGGCAAAAGCGCAAGAGTTTACCACGTTTAAAGATGGTCAAACGGCGATGGCGGTGCATGTATTACAAGGCGAGCGCGAGTTAGTTGATGACTGTCGTTCATTAGCACGTTTTGAGCTACGGGGTATTCCTCCTATGACTGCGGGTGCAGCACATATTCGCGTTACCTTTAAAGTCGATGCTGACGGCTTATTGTCGGTTAGTGCCATGGAAAAATCATCTGGTGTTGAGTCGAGTATCGAAGTTAAGCCTTCTTTTGGCTTAGATGACAGTAAAATAACGCAAATGATTAAAGACTCGATGAACAATGCTAAAGCAGATATAGATGCACGTATGTTAAAAGAGCAGCAAGTAGATGCAGCACGAGTGATTGAATCAATTCAAGCGGCGTTATCTACTGATAGTCATTTATTACCAGCACAAGATATAAATGATATTGAAACGGCGATTAAAGCACTGGCACAAATTAGCCAAGGTTATGATGTCGGTGCTATTGAAGCAGCAATTGCTGCCTTAGATCACAGTACGGCGTTATTCGCAGAGCGTAGAATGGATAGCTCTATTAATAAAGCGTTAACAGGCCAATCGGTAGATAAGCTGTAAAACTAATATACATTAAAGATACTAGTATCGAATTACAAAGATACAACTGAAAGAGATAATTAACATGCCCCAAATTATATTTTTACCCCATAAAGAATTGTGTCCAGAAGGTGCTGTGGTTGAAGCTAAAACTGGCGAGAGTGTCCTTAATGTTGCGTTGGCAAATAATATCGGTATAGAACACGCTTGTGAAAAAGTATGCGCTTGTACTACTTGCCACGTTATAATCAGAGAAGGGTTTGATTCTTTGAAAGAAAGTGATGAGCTTGAAGATGATTTACTTGATAAAGCATGGGGCTTAGAGCCAGATTCTCGCCTTGGTTGTCAAGCAATAGTCACCGATGAAGACTTAGTTGTAGAGATTCCTAAGTACACTATTAATATGGTTTCTGAAAGTCATTAATCTTAGTTAATTTACCTTGATTAAAATATTTCAAAACAGGTAGTCGCATGAAAATGTTACTACCTTTTTTATGTTCAGGATGAACGGTATATCGCAATGCCATGACGTCACATGGATGTGGATTATTAGACAATACAGACAATGCGAGGGTACAGGAAGTACCTTATAGAGAGTGCCGGAGCAATTATCCTGAGCACGTTGTCCTGATGGCAAAGAGCGTGTATAAAATGAGACATATGAAAAACCAGCAAACTTGCTTTACTTCCTTTAGGCATAATATCGAAAGCTACGCCTTACCTGAACGATTTATCTTTCCTTTTTACTATCAGCCACATCCATTATGCCTATTGGCAGTGCAAGAATTACAACAGCAATTAAATAATAATGCTAATTACCAGCAAGAGTTTGCTCGAACGGGCAAGATGTTTGGGGTGCTGTTAGTTAAAAATCTACAAGGTGAGGTAGGTTATCTTTGTGCTTTCTCTGGTAAGCTAAATGTAGCTCAGGCTAGTATTAATTTTGTGCCAGCTGTTTTTGAGGCGTTAGCGCCAACGGATTTTTATCAAAGGCAGAATGTTATTATTAATCAACTGAATCAACAATTACAGCAGTTGCAGAATAATGATGATATTAAACAAGGGCAGAAAGCACTAATAAATAACGAAGAACAATACCAACAAGAAGTTAGTGCTTACCAACAGCTAATGACAATAAACCGTGCTAACAGGAAAGAACAACGAAGTGCTGCTCAACAAACTTTAACTAGCCTCGACTTTCTTCTGTTGAAAGATAAGTTAGCGAAAGAAAGTGTTTTTGATAAAAATCAGTTACGTGACTTAAAAACTTACTGGCGAGAAAAAATTAATGCAGTGCAAGAGAAGCTGCACATTTTTACCGATGAAATTACTCAGCTTAAAGATAAACGTAAGCAATTATCGAACGCCTTACAAAATAAGCTATTTGAGCAATATCGTTTCCTAAATAGCGCCGCGACGGAAAAAAATCTCGCCGAGTTATTTATTGATACCCCGTATCAAATACCACCCGCAGGCGCGGGAGATTGTGCAGCACCTAAGTTATTACAATATGCCTTTAAGTCTGGTATGACCCCTTTGGCTGTGGCCGAGTTTTGGTGGGGACAAGCGCCTAAATCTGAAATACGTCAACACAAAAGGTTTTATGGTGCTTGCATTGGTAAGTGCAAGCCTATTCTAGCGCATATGCTAGCAGGAATAGTACTTGATGATGATCCTTTATTAATAAATCCAGCCGCCAATAAAGCACTTGAAATCGTTTATCAAGATGATGTTATGGTCGTGGTTAATAAACCAAATGAATTTTTATCTGTACCGGGTAAAAATATTGAAGACTCAGTATATTTACGCATCAAGCAGCAATTTCCTAAAGCAACAGGAACATTGATTGTACACCGCTTAGATATGTCAACTTCTGGCCTGATGGTGTTAGCGTTAACTAAACGAGCGCAAAAATCTCTCCAAAAGCAATTTATTAGTCGTACCATTAAAAAACGCTATGTTGCATTACTTGAAGGAAAAGTAGCAGGGCTACTTGATGAAAATAGCACTACTCGTTCTGCGCAAAGCGTAGGCGATATTACTTTACCTTTACGTGGTGATTTTGATGATCGGCCAAGACAGTTAGTATGCTTTGACCATGGCAAAGCGGCTAAAACTCAATGGCAAGTTATTAAACAAGTAGCGGGAAGAACTAAACTTTATTTATACCCAGAAACAGGGCGAACTCATCAACTTCGGGTACACTGCGCCCACCCCCTTGGGTTAAACCTACCTATATTGGGTGATGATCTGTATGGTAGAGATCAAATGGCTGATAGAAAAGCTCAGCGCCTACACTTGCATGCAGAAAAGTTAACGTTGAATCATCCTATTACTAAAGCCGTGATGACCTTTCAGCTAGACGCTGACTTTTAATTAAACCAATATCAAATAGCTCAGTTGCCTTATTCAGTGTGTTAGGTATTTTAAATAAAATGAGCGTCGTTATATTGTTTAGATAATTTCTCTAATGAAATTGCAAAATCAGTAATATCTTTTAAATTATTACTTTTTTATAATGTTTGGAAAATAGGCACATATTCTTTTTGTTAATAACAGCAATAATGATTTATCTACCAGCTCTGTCTTTATCAAGGGTAGAGAAATAGGTGGTTTTTCCATTTATTTAAAGCTTAAATGCTGTTTTAATTCTGAAATTAATTCTCGTTGTAATGTCGGTTTACGTAAGTAACTATTAAAGTTTTTCTTTACGTTGAATCACATAATCATCACGCATGTTGCTAATATTTGTGGGGATCACTCAGGCTCTGGCCCCTTTTACTTCTCTATGTAAAAGCTAATAGCTTAATAAAGGATATCGTCATGGGGCCATGAAAAGTTAAGGTATAGCTGAAATCTTACCATTGATTTCATTATCTTTTATTTTAACTTGAACTCTTATGTTGATGTATATTATAGTGATAAACATTAATGAACTTACTTATATAGACTAGAGTATCGCCTGTTTTTTTATTAATAATCGCTGTGTTAATTATTTGAATTGGTTTTGCCCTGTTAGTTATTGCCTTTTATCTATTACGTAAGCTTCCGTCTTTTTAAGCTAAAAGAAGTAAAAAATGTCAAACAATCTGAATGTTGCAATTATTAATGAAGAAGTATTTATGGCAGATGACGAGTTTATTGTCAGTAAAGCCGATCTTCGTGGTCGCCTTACTTATGTCAATCGTACCTTTATGGAAATGGCACTACTTTCTGAGGCGCAACTGCTGAGTAAAAATCATAATATTATACGACATCCTGATATGCCTAAGGGGGTTTTTAATTTACTTTGGCAGTCAATTAAAAAAGAACAAGAATTTTTTGGTTTTATTAAAAACTTACGTAATGATGGTCGTTATTACTGGGTTTTTGCTAACGTCACGGCCGAATATGATACTAAGGGTAAATTAATGGGCTTTCTTTCGGTCAGGCGAAAACCACCAGCTTCGGCCATTGCTACCATAATTCCTTTGTACCAACAAATGTTGCAACTTGAGCGTTCAGCCAGCTCAGCTAAAATTTCTGAGCAAAGCTCGGTTGAATTTTTACAGCAACAATGTAGCCAATTCAACACGGATTACCAACATTTCATCATTGATTTGTTTAATGAAAATAATGATGGAGCCAAAAAATGAATCAACCCACTGCTTCTGCTCGTTTAAATAAAAATAGAAAAGCCTATGCTAATATTCCACTGTTGCGTACTAAACTGGTATTTTACGCTGGTTTATTAGCTGGTGTGGCATTTTTGATGTTTATGTATGTGGTTTTTTTACACGGCATGGACTGGTTTATGTTGGCAGCCGCGTCCATTATAAGCTTGATTGCAGGTAAGATTTTTTTTGGTTTTAACAGTTATCTAACCACCTTAGGTCACATTAATGAAGTACTGCTGAGTGCCAATCAAGGCTATTTAACTGGCCGTATCACCAAAACCAAAGGCTTGGGTGAAGTGGGGAAAGTGGCTTGGGAGTTAAATGAATTTCTCGATATTTTGGAAAATTATTTCAATGAGGTCAATACCTGTTTTCGTTATGCCGCGCAGAATGACTTTTCGCGCCCAACCTTTCCAGCAGCTCTACCTGGTCGATTAAAGGCATCGTTAGAACACATTAATGTATCTCTTAGGGCGATGAATGACAATGTTGAGTTTATTTCTAAAAATGCGTTAACCAGCGAACTGTACCAGTTGAATACCAAAAATCTGATTGATGATTTGAATACTAGTCAAAGAGATCTTCATAAAATAAACAATGAAATCACTCAAATAGAGAAACTAGCAGTAGCAAATGCCGCCTCGGCAAAAACAAGTGATGAAGCCGTTGTTAATATCACTGAATCCCTTGGTACTATCAGTGTAAATGTTGACTCGGTCGCGCATGTGGGTACTGAGTTGATTGAAGATAGCAAAGAAATAACCAAGGCTTTATCTACCATCACAGCTATTGCTGATCAAACCAATTTATTAGCCCTCAATGCTTCTATTGAAGCGGCGAGAGCGGGTGAACACGGCAGAGGCTTTGCTGTAGTTGCTGATGAAGTGAAAGCATTATCTGCCAGAACTAAAGATACCGCGGATGAAATCTCTATTATTTTAACGTCATTCTCTCAACGTATCAGTGAAATTAGCCGACAGGCAGAGCAATCGGTTAATTTAACAAAGGATGCGAATAATTTAATTAATGGCGTGCATACTGATATTAATACCTTATTAAAATCAGCCATTAAAACATCTCAGTTGGTTGATTTTGCAAAAGATCAGGCCGCAGGCTCTTTGGTTAAAGCCGATCTTATGGTGTATAAGCAAAATGGCTATCGTAGCATCACTAACCCGGAAGACAATGACTCACGTGCTATGGTCACTATTGACTGCCACGAGTGTTTATTTGGCCAGTGGTATTATGGTGAGCAAGGCGCTATGTTCAAGCAAACCTCTAGCTTTGAAAAAATTCCTTATGTCCATGAACAGTTACATCAATCAATCTCTCAAGCGATTGATAAGTTATCGCTTAACTGGGAAGTTGATGAAAACGTTCGCGGGCAAATAGTCACAGCAATGGAGCAAATGGAAAGTTTCAGTCAAACACTGTCGGAGTACATTGATGCAATTATCATAGAAAAACAACATCAAAATATAAACAACAGTACGAATACCATGGGCAGTTAAATCAAGCAATTGTATATAGCAAAAGGTAAGCCTGTGGCCATGCTCTTTCTTGGGTTACCGATAAAGGGCAGTAATTGTGGTGTCTGTTTGCTATTGGTGGCTGCTTTTATCCGACATTGAATATAGGGTACTTTGATGTTTCTGGGATTTTAGTCACCTTAGCTCTGACCCGCACGGCAAGATCATTATAAATTGAACTTTTTGCTTTAGTCACGATCAGATCTCAATATAATACATTGAGGTAATTAACATGAGCGCGACTTTCTTG
>SPKZ01012869.1_pt1 | contig 61501 bp, 62 predicted proteins | sample 2456571 | NCBI WGS metagenome assembly SPKZ01 (sample SAMN11192286, study PRJNA482655) | marine metagenome | biome: ENVO:00000447; feature: ENVO:00000244|ENVO:00000211|ENVO:00000569|ENVO:00002023; material: ENVO:00002151; isolation source: ocean water from marine abyssalpelagic zone ...
GAAGTATGGATTTTTATCCTAGGATTTAGTGGTGTCTCTGGCATCCTTATCCAAAAAACTATTACATAAACGGTATTGATGTTCGATTAATTTTAAAAATACTACACATACTGTTAGTGTAGTAAACTTTTTCCCAAATCGTCACTTTTTAAAAAATCACGATGACTCAGCACTTTTTACCAAATATCCTTCATAAATCTTATTATTTGAGAGCTTCCAAAATATCAGAAATTGTACACGAAAAGGAGTGTATTATATAAAGAAATTAGTTTATTGAATATATTCGTTATAAAACCAGTTAGTTTATTATTATGACACAATATACAATCATATCATTATTGATGCTTAATACAGTATGTTTAGGGTTAGAAAATAATGAAAAACCCCAAGATGATTGCTGTTTACAGCTTGTAGGATGGTTTGGATGTACAATCATACTACTTGCTGTATATTTTAATATTTTTGACTATATAACCCATAAATATTGTACAAAAAAATGCAATACCTTGTAGAAAAGTAATGGTAAGTGTACATACTTCACTGTTATCTAGATAGATAAGAGTTTTTGATCTCGGGAGTGTATAAATCACTGAGCATCTTCAATAATTAGTTATATAGTTGGTTGACACCATGGATTCGTTACATAGATACAGCATCTTGCTACTTGCTGTAACATGTATGGGTAAGACCATACCACAGATCACTTATAAGGAATGTCTGAGGCTTCGAGATATCATTTTTCCAGAAATAACAGATAATGTGGCTAGAACCCTCAACGTGAATCCTAATTATTACAAAATAGATGTGAAATTACGTCCAGTATTAGAAGTGTGGTATGAAAGCCCCTACTACAACATTAGATATGTACTGGATTATGAATTTACTAATTCTTGCGACTTAATTTTTGACAAATATACTGATAAACTGAGTTTGAATTTATCAAGAAATATACAGCAAGCATCACCTATATCAGAAATACCTCCACCGACAGCAAAAATACAAGTATCTACAATACCATCACCAGCAGTGGTAAAAGTACCACAGAAATACCAATCATCAACAGAACTAATATCAAAATTAGAAATACCAGAGGTTCCTTCACCAGAAAAAACACAAGAAATTACTTTTTGTTTAAGTGTAACTATTAAATTTTTAATTGGTTCTGTTATATTATGTGTAATAATTATTATGATAGCATTATACTGCTTATTATCTAATAATAATACAAACGACATTGAGAAGACGTATGAAGAAATACCAAACATTGAAGACTATGGTTTCAACTCCGAAAAATTTAAGAAGACGTATGAAGAAATACCAGACATTGATGAATATGGTTTCAACCGCGAAAGGTTTAAACAACATCATGTTAACACAGACACTCGGGTGACTGACAGAAGACAGGATGTTGTTGTAACAAACCAAATCAGTGATTGCACCATGCAGACGCTGGGCTCTGGCGGCGCATGGGCAATGGGAAGGGTGCCCTACCGGCCCCCGGTGTGTGGACGAGCAGCTGTGACAGGACGTTTGACGCGATTCGGTACCGGATTATGCACAGACAACACATCTACTCCTCCGTCAGCTATAGTAACAAGACCTATTGAGAATATTTATAGTTGTCCTACTAGCACATATACACGTCCCAAGCCCCAAAACCAACATATCGAAAATCTTTATGTTGAACCATATGTTTGCCACAAACCTTTAAATAACTTAAAAATGTAGAACAGTATGTTCAAATTCCTATACAAGAAAGTATATTCAATAGAATTGTAGTTTTAAAAAAAATACCCAAGTATATATATATATATACTTATATATCCTACCCTCCCCATATATATACTAAGTAATAGATACTATGGTAAATGTAATATTGTAAATAAAAAGTACAAAAATACGTAAGATAGATAACATTATCTTTTTTATCATTGAAAGAATGTAGAGCTCAACATTATAAAACAGGCACATACACATAACTATCGCCAGATCAAGCAATGGCTTCCATACAGCAAGATGACGGCCTTAAGCCTAAATCGACAAAGTTCAATATGTTCAATATGCGTTTTGAACAAGAGAGATTGAATACTTACATCAATTGGCCATTAGACTGGTTGTCGGCAGAAGAACTTGCTCGTGAAGGTTTTTACTTTCTAAGAACTAAAGATCATGTGGCATGTTTTTCCTGTAAGGGTATTGTTGGACATTGGGAAACTGGCGATATACCAAAACAAGAACACAAAAAACACTTCTCTCATTGCAAATTTATAAATAATGTGGCTGTGGGTAATGTATCCATCAAACATGGCAATATTTTAGCACGGCTGTCTACCAACCAAACACACCCAGAACCACAAGAATACGACGTGTGTGGTTTCCAAACATTAAACGACCTAGGGTTGCCTCAGTACACTGGACCAAAGTACAAAAACTATATTACAGAAGAAGAGCGCCTTAAAAGTTTTATTGAAACTCTTGACAGTGGTGATTGGCCTGATAGAATAAGTCAGACTCCATCCGAATTTGCTGAAGCTGGTTTCTTTTGGCAAGGAGTGAGTGATCATGTGCGTTGTTTCCACTGTGGTAATGGGTTGCGTAATTGGGAAAATGGAGCCATACCTTGGAATGAGCATGCTATATGGTATCCAGAATGTAATTATGTAATAATGAAAAAAGGACAGGATTTTATTGATAGTGTTAGAGTTCCTCTTTCACCAATTCAGGAAACTCACAATATAACAGATGATGATTTAGAAGCACTAATGGATTTGGATATTATTAATGAAGTTGCAAAGATGGGATTCCCTAAAGATGCAATCAAGACAGCTCACAAAAACCATATAAAAGAAAAAGGTACGACTTATTCTACATCGGCTGCATGTATTGATGAAGTTTTAAGAATACTAGAAGAGGCTAATAGAGTACTAGAAGAGGATGTTGTGGAACAACCTGTATCCGAACCACCTATTGAGGAACAACCTGTATCTGAACCACCTATTGAGGAACAACATGTATCCGAACCACCTTTTGAGGAACAATCTGTATCCGAATCACCTATTGAAGATATTATAATTGTTAATCCTCTTGTGGATAAAGAACCTATTGTTGTACCCCAAGAGTATATTAGTATACCTTTGTCCACAGAGGAAAAAACTCACGAATGTAGAGTGTGTATGGATGTCGAGATTGATACAGTATTTCTTCCCTGTAGACATATGCTTACATGTCATTCATGTGCTGTAAAATTAACACAGTGTCCAGTTTGTAGGATAGATATAAATCATATGTTCAAACCAATTATGTCTTAATAAAATTGTTTTAAAAATTAACTAAATTTTATTTATACCATCTAAATATATATATATTTATTTGTCTATCCTACCCTCCCTATAATAACTAAATAGGTAGACGTTATGAAGAATGTAATATTATAAATAAAAAGTATAAAAATACATTAAATATTAATAAATAAATAAAAATATTTCTTAATAAGTACACTATGTGGGTATATAAGAGTATTTATAATGTAATAGCAAAACCTGAAATTTTAACTAAACACATATATAATAATAATGATATCGAAAATGAAATTTTATTCAAAATTTGGATCATTCCACAAAATGTAGAAATATACAATTTGTTCAAGGATGAAAAAAATTTTAGTAGCATAAGCCTCAATATTACAAACTGTAGTATTTTTATTCAGAGTGACATCAGTTTTTCAAGCACCATTCTCTCTGATATTGAACTGTATATTAGTCATAATATTCCAAAGGTATACAATATACCACCATCCGTGAGTATATCACCTATTGGTGTAGTCGAAAATCCAACTAATGCTGTGTATATAAATGGTAATATTAACATGTTTTATCCGACACACACTAATGATGTTTTTACATACTATAATTATAAGAATAATAATGCTTTAAAAATTGACATTTATGACACTTTAGTATGTTATAAAACTTTGAGAGATCGTAAAGCGTTTGTCAATATGTGTGGTAAAGTAATGTTAAATAAAAAAGTTGCACTGTTTAATTTATACCCTATGAAATATGGTAATATTGTGTATATACTCCCTGAAGAATTTTACATTTTACCCGAGAGTAATAACAAGATTGCCATTGTTATGATTCAAAATTTTACATTCTGGCTTGTAACTAAGAATCATACGTTTATAAATAATAATAACAACCCTATTGAAATAAATTCAAGTTTCTTTTGTATAACTACATTAAAAAACAGCACCATTAAAGATATTTATAATGTATTCAAAAATTATAATTTTACAAATATAAAAAATACAAGTAAATGTTTTTATTCCGAAGAAGAAGATCTTATGTTTTTTATGGGAGTATATGATTTGAAAAATTCATTTAAATATACAAAATGTTTTAGCCAATTATTTAATTAATTAGTAATGTATCTAACATTGACTGATGTATTTAATTTTTTATTAAATTTCCACCAAAAGAGTTATGAAATCTTAATGTTATGGTTATCACAATATTCATACCATGACCAATTGACATTTTTAAGATTGTTTATACCAAATAAATTCAAAATTACAGGCTATAATTTTAGATATAGTCATGAAGAACATTGTAAATGCGATATTTTATACGAACAAGCATTTAAAAATACAGATATATATAATAAATCAGATTCTGTATATTTTTTAGGAAAGTGTTTAAGAAAAAAGAAACATAATAATAATAATAATATCAAAGAACTTAATATCTCATTTATAAATCAATTTAAACCTAGAAATAATCAATGCTTGAAATTTATTAAACAACATGAAGAAAATATTAATATATTTTCAAATGTAAAATTTGAAAATACTCCTACATTTATTAGCGAATGTCAAAGTATTTTAGATAATTTTGATTTTTCCAAAGACTCTCTACCAATAAAATGTTTAGAATGCTTCCCACTTAGCAAATTGTTAAAATATGTAGATATTAATGAATTTTATGTATTATTAGAAAGTAATAATTATATAAAATTGTATGATTTTAACATGTTGTTACCGGAATATTTAAAAATTTCAAAACTCAGAAATAATAATGAAAATGTATATAATACGTCACACGAATCAGTATTGATGAACATATATAACTTTTATGATGGAGAATTAATGTTACAAACAGACACAAATATGAAAATGACTAGTATTTGTCCAAAAATGAAAAATGTGTGTAAAATTAAAAATGATAGTAACAAATACTTTTTTCAACCAAAAATATCAGGATTTCGAATAATGATATGTAAACCATTAAAATCAAATATTATTGTAACAAATAAACACTCTATAAAAATTTCATTACCTATAAATATTAATGAAATTTTGAATTGTGATGATGAAAATTCATACACTGGTGAATTTTTAATGGTATTATACAATACAAAAACAAATAAATATCTACATAGACAAGAACTTATTAACCACATGATTACAAGAAAAAAAGATGTTCAGGTTAGATTTTTTTTGCTAGATCTGTTCATTTGGAATAGTGTAAATATGCTAATAAGGCCATACAAAGATCGTGTTACCGAACTTTTTAAATATTTTATAGGATTGGTAAAACACAAACATTCAATACAGGAAATGCCACAATGTGATAACATTGCATTGATTTATGAAGAATACAAACAATATTTAGAGACTTCAGATTTACATACAATACCCATAGTTGATGGTGTTGTTTATAGAGAAAAATATGCAAAATACCAGAAAGTGGTAAATTTCACTAGATTTAACAGCATGTTACAAAAATATATATTTTTGAATGAATTCAATAGCATAATAAAAATATTAAAAAGGGGTGAAAATATAAAGTTTAATGACCATATTAATAGTATTATTATAACAGATAAGAATGTAAAGGAATTTTCTATAAATTTTATAGCGTATTCATTCAAACAGAACTCAATGTATTTAGCATTGTTTGAGGACTACAAGTTCACAAAAGTTGCAAATCTAAAGACTGATACATCACAAAAACATATAGAACGGCTGGCGAGGAAATATACAAAGATTGATGGTAATTTAGAACGATATGTAATTGTTAATTTGAGTTTTATAAATAATAAAATTATCAATTTTGAAGTACGTCCAGATAAATCAATATTTGATTGTAATATTTATAGAAAAGAATGGTTAATGATATAGGATTATCAGGTGTATATGTTAGTCTTGTAAATTCAAATCATAAGCATGGTTGCCCCTGACAATAATGGCAGTGTTGACTTTTCAATGGTACATGTTAATGGAAGTGGCTATGGTCCATCCAAAACACCAGTGTTCCTAGACCTGTCCAATATTTCTACCATGGCTGCTGCTATCCCATTAAACTACCGTTCAACTGCTGTCCTGAGGTCTTTTCCAAGACTTCAAGAGAATATTCAGAGCCAACAACCACTGACGCGCAGACTAGCAGCATCCCAGTCTCGCTCAGGACTTCGGCTGTCAGTAATTAATGTCAGAGGTCAGCAGGCAGGAGCTCGATCCAGGGTCATGATTACTATGCCTAGGTCAGCTGCAGCCATTACCTCAGCCGTTTTATCAACACGACCTTCTACACCTGAATGTCCTCGTGTGCCGCAGACGGTCAATGATCTGACTTCAGCCATAGCCTTAACGAGAGCATCGGTCTCTCAACTCATAAATTATAGGAATAAGTTGGAAAGAATAAACCAGGAATTGCAAAAGCATCTAAAAAGATATCGACAAATCTTAAGAAATGAGGATATGTTAAAGACTGAGATCAAACGTTTAAGATAGTGTGAAGGATTTTATTCATGAATACAACATTAAGGGTTGTAAATGGATAGAAACTGCTGAGTCATGTTGTTATTGATATAATTTTTTTTAATTGATAAGATAAGTGGAGTATATAAGTGAGTTGAAGTGTCAGTTCTCACATCTACTGAAGCATTCAAGATATAAACACCTTCTCTAAAGGTACTAACAATGGAGAATACTCTATATCCAACAGTGCCAACAATGGAGAATAGTTCCTGTGGAAACCAATGTAATCATCTTAGCAAACCATCACCAATTGATAAAAATCAAGATTTGGAAGAACATGATGCATTTGTTGGTAAAACAACGAACAAAATCCAGCCATGCATACCCATTGATGATGATAAAATTCCAAGTTTTGATGACAGTCAGATTTTCCAAAGTGAAGAAGATGCGGTTATAGATGAATATGTAGATGAAGAAATTTTCTACAATGATGATGAAGTTTTCTACAGTGATGATGAAATTCTAAATTTTGATAAATGTCAGATTTTCAAAAGTGATGAAGATGATTCAGAAATGGTTAAACGTTGTGCTACACCAGCTCTGATAGAACAACAGAACATAAATAAGAATGTTCTTATTACCAAGCTGGAAATGGCTTGTTACAATTTCAATAAAATTCTTGATGACTTTCAAGATAATGTGAAATACTTCACTAGAATTAACAAAGAGTTATATAAATACAGGAGAAATAATATTAGTACGTTCCCCATGTTTTCTAATGAAGATTGTAAACTATTGAATAATGTTGATGCTGTTACACGCTTGAATTGTGCTATCCATACATATGATAATAATCTTAAAAGGATGGATAATATTTACAATATTATTGAAGATTCTGTAAAAGAATTTAAGGATCAAAGTCAGATGGTTTCACCAACTTATGACTATGATCTACCTAATTTCAAATGTGCAAACTTTTATATAAACAGTCCTAAAGATCTATATGAATTTAAACCATTACAAGATCAAAAAGTACTTGATAAATGGACGACATCTTGGGAAAATGATAGCATCTGGCGTTTTGAATTGGAACATTTTAAAATTGATATAGAACAGATTACTCGTATATACTATATTGATGCTCCATATGTTAATGATGTATCACACACAACTGAATCTGGTGATTACACATTAATTGGTAAAGTTAATTATGGTATGTTAGAGTTATATTTTTCTTTATATGCTAAAGCATGGGACCATAGCATCATGAATTATGGCTTATTCTTCTTTACTTGTGATCCAAAAACCCTTCTTACAACACAGGTTAAACAACCATGGTATATTGAATTATGTGAAAACATGAGTGATGATGGGTTTGATGTTGAAATAATAGATAAAGACAATTTAAATGAAGAGCAACAAATTATATTGGATGAATTTGAAGAAAAACTAAAGAATCTATAACAACTTAGATTTTTAGTCTTTTTTTAGGTCTGTCATTTGTATAACTTTTCCTTTTATATGACATGTGTTTATCTTCACGATCCTTTTCATAAATTATATTGTGGAAAGATTCTTTAAGGGTTTCTTTGTCAAGGGCATTTATTTCTATAATCCCATCTACAACTATAACCATATAATCCAATAATGGTTTTCTTGTATCTATGAAAATGTATTCTTTAGTTAATTGATTAAATGCTAAATACATTCCAAATGACCTAATTGTTTTATTGTTACATGTAATTCTTAGAATATTATTATCAGTTACAATTTCTTGAATTATGATCTCATTTTCTATATTATTCATGGTGTTAATATTATTAATGATAATAATAATATTATACCTAAATTTAAATTATTATATTAATTTGTTTATTTTATATAGACATCAAGCAAATATAACGTCAAGAAAAGGAGAAGATATACGCAGACTATTAACATTTTCTGAAGTAGTAACATTGTGTAGTAGTCTTATTAAGAATAAAATTTAATTATTACAGATGAATGAAGATCTAGATTATGAGGTTGACGTTGACGAAGAGGAAGAGGAGGGTGTAGACCTTGAGGAGGAAGTTCTTAAAACGGAAGAAGTTTGTACTGATAATGATGATGAAGATTATCAATATATTCCAAGTAATGACCATTCATTTTCAAAACTTAATATTTTGTTTACATTCTCTGAAAATGTACCAGACATTATAGAACGATCACCCAACATGATGATAGCCCTATTTGATAACTGGGCATGTGCTATCAATCGCCTTGAAGGTATACCAATGTCAGATTTAAAACCATGTCCACCATTTGAAAGTAATGCTATGATATGTGATCATGTATATGTACAATTTTCTGGACAAATAAGGGCTTCAGATGAGGAAATTACTGTACAATATAAATGTCACAAATGTGGTGATATTAAATAATATTATTTAATTATATTATTATTGTTTAATTTAATTAAAAAAAATGGTGTGTTGTATAATTTTATACACATTACTCGAAAAAATTATTATAAGTCCACAATATGTTTGAAGAAGTTGAAGGTCGCCCCCGTAGTCGCTCAAGAAGTCGGTCAAGGTCGCCTGGAAGACGACGTAGGTCTGGATCTCGTAGACGCTCAAGGAGTAGGAGTGCGTCACCCAAACCCAGGAGAGGGGGAAGAGCTCGTTCATCATCACCATACAAGAGACGTACAAGCCGAAAATAAAGAAATTATTAAATTTTATATATTTTTAATGAAATTTGGTGTCTTCAGAATGAAACTTATGGAGAATATATGTCGTATTTTTAAGAAGTAGTATGGTTTGTGTATTACTTATAATTACGTTTTTAATATTAATAGCATTAACATTTTGTAAAGATTCGTGGTTGAATCGAGAGTTGTCTATATATAACCAAGTATCTACAAAACCCTATTTAAGAAGAATGTATGTGAAGAATACAGTTGAAACATTTAAATAAAATTGTACTTGTAAGTGATTATGAGTGATATTGTTAATGCGATTAATCGAAATGCTATTATCTATACTGATATGTTTAATATAAAAAAGTTAGAATTAAAAAAAATTTATGACCCTTACAATTTTATTATCCTAGAAGATGATATCGTAAACTTGAAGATATTTAAAACAATAGCTAAAAATGTAAATAATTTTGAAGATAAAAAACTTAAACCTGTATATGTAAACCCAACATCTTTGAATTCATACAGTACTGCTATTTTTACAAAACCACCAAATTTAAACTTAAACTTGACAAATGAAACAATACAGAATATATTTCATTTTAATTTACACACTTTACAAGTTTATGATAATTTGGAGTTATCACATGCCATGTTAAGTTTAGAGAATATTGGAGATCTTAATTTGACAACAAAAATCTTACAATCAAACTTGTTGTATACGCCAGAGCAAAATATGGATATTCTCATTCAAAACTTACTTGTTTCCAATATCAACATTGATGCTCAAACGTATAATTCCTTGTATACATTATTAGATAATTATCAAGGTTTTAAAAATTTAAGAATAAAAAATAATAAAAATTTAGATTTTCTAGAATGTGATAATGGTCAAAGTTTAAAATATAGCTTACTTGGTTTTAACCTTACAGAAATACCAATATAATAATATTTTAATTTTTAATTGCTATATAGAAGAATGGATTTTTTAAATAGTAAAAATTATCAGGACAATGTAAAAGCTTTAAAACATAAGCCTTCTGTATATAATTTACCAAAATATATTACAGAAATTATACATGAAAATGACATCATTGACATAGAAGATCATGATGAAAGAGCTAAAATATTTATAAAAACACTATATCTTAGAAATTTAAAAGCTGTAACAATTTCATTATATTTTAAAAAATTAAAACCACATCTTTTTCCAAATACTGTAATAATACCAAATTCTTTGGTATTTGATAATCATTATCCAAAGACATGTCAAGTTAGAGGTGGTAATTTAGAGAATATTCAGAATCTCATCAATTATGTGAAAAATGAAATACCTGATACGTGTGTTTATAAATGGCCTATAATAATATCATCATATTCGGGATTAAGATTACGAGAAGTGTGTAGTATAACTATGGAACATATTAGAGATTTGCACGAAAAAAAACCAATTATAAAAATAAAACGTAAAAATAATAAAGATTGGCGTGTTATATATTATCCACAATTTGAAAAACTTGTAGAATATATAATAACTGTAGCATGTAAAGATAATTATAATTTATATATAAATTCATTTATTAATCAAAAACTTTTCCCATACACACCCCAAGCATTACATTATAAACTGAAATATTATTACCAGCTTGCAAATGATGGGAAAAAACCACCCATTGGTTTTGGATTACACAGCATCAGGTATTTTCTAGCCACCGTACTTTATGAAACAACTGGTAAAATTGAAATACCACAAGCATTATTAGGTCATACATCCCAGAAGACTACTGAAATATATATAAAGAATAATAATTTGAAGTTGAAAAAGGAACTTGAAAAACTCTATACGAATAATGACTTATATAGTAATATTAGAAATATCATCAATAGTGGTGATAACCATGGATAACCTAATACCATTCGGTCTTATACAACCACTTGGTGATAATGAATTTGAAAATCTCAATTTTGGAGAAGATGATGAACTACTGTTTGATTTTGATGATGATGATGTTGATCTAACAGAAGAAACACTTATTGATCTTAATAATGATGCTTTTGATAGTGTTGTGCCAGAAAATGTGTTTATTGATACAACAAAGAAAACAACAGCCCACGAGTCAAAGATGGCTTATGTGAGACATATTACTCCAAATGCAGATACTATTTCAATTGAAGAGTTCTCAACTTTATTGAGAAATTTTAGAAAAAAGTTGGGTGGTCCATTGGCTTATGGTAGTATAAAATGTTTATTCTATACTCTGTACAAACACAGACTTGGTGATTGGGATGAAGTAGAAATGAAACGAGCTAAGAATACATTTTATGTACACCGTGAAAATAACATTTCATTTACTCAAGAAGAAGAGGATAAAATAAAAGAAATGGTAAAATATTTTATATCTTATGTATTTGGTCAACAAGAATATATATGTTCAAAATACATATATGTAGCTATTGCAGTATATTTAGTAATGGCTACAAATTTGAGAATTTCAGAATTACAACAGCTAGAAGTTAGACATTTAGACGATATGATTAATGATAATGTGCTTAATATTAAAATTAAAAAGAAAAAGCGTGGTTTAAAGATTGTATCAAATAATACAATGATACAAAAATTAAAAGAGCGTATAACTGGCTTGTATGAAAATAAATATTCCAAATTGATACCTGTATCTAAAAGTTATATTAATAAAATGATTAGAAGAAGGGTAAATCTAGATGATAAAACAAAACTATTGGGAATACAAGGTATTCGTAAAATTAACACAACTATTCTCATACAAACACTAAATCTAGATGTTGCTCAAAAATTTAATAGACATACAAAATCAAATGTAACATTTAACTATTATAACACACGAAATTATATACCAACAGCTATAAATACAACATTGACAAAAATGTATACTTAATTTTTGAATATAATTTCTAAATCGTCATCGTCGTCGTCAGCGTTAGTTTCATCATCATCAGAAGAGTTGGTTTCATCATCATCAGAAGAGTTGGTTTCATCATCATCAGAAGAGTTGGTTTCGTCATCAAGTTCACTATCATTGTCAGTAAAACTATCATTACCATCTTTTTTTTCTTTTAATCTCCTATATTCGTCTATAGTGTCAAAATTAATTCTAGAATTTGGTTCATCATATATATATATGATTTTTATATTATCGTCAAATCTAACCATCTTTTCCATATTTATATTCTCTAATATAAGCATCAATATCTTCTTCTGTTATAAAGTTATTGTTCTTTGCAATATAATTAAACACAACATCACATGCTTTTGAATTATATAAATAACTGGCCATAGTTGTATTTTTTCCAATATCCTTAGCTAATACCTTATCATTATAAAACAATCTATCATTCAACAAATAAAGTGGGTTAATAGCACCAAGGATCAGAAATTGAAATGCTCCATTTATGCTCATTTCTGAACTACTGCTAATATAATTATTAAAGTTAGCAATTAGTTTCTTTACTTTGTCTACATCCAGGTTGTATAAATTGGATAAATATTGTTCCATATGTAGCTGTTCACCTTTAGCACCAGATAATATAACATCATGTATAGAACCTGTACCTTTCAATAAATGTACAATTGTTGGTAATTGGAAAGATAAATTCTTGACAAAAGCTGATAACAAATCTATAAAGTCATCTACTTCTTTAGGGAAAATAGAACATCCCAAATGCATCATCATTCTACATTTCTTAACATTATTACCAGTTAGATTAGCCCACAGTTTGTTATGTTTACAAAAGTAATTATTGTAACGCCACAAAATATATTTTAGATATTGTGTAAATTCATATCTTGGTTTGAATGACATATCATACCTAGGACCATATTTCCAACTAAAGCATTTTAATTCAGAAATTGCCATCTCAGTTTTATGGCATGGAATATTTGTACCTGGGTGTTGTATGTAGAATATTGTCAACTCATCACCATCTTGATCAGCATGAAGTCCTTCAGTTATATATGAATTTATCTTAATTGTTAAATCATAAGGGTCTGGATTTCTCAATACCTCTACTGCATATATACAAGTATTTTTGATACTTGGAGCTCTGTTTAATATTACCAATGGACATGCCATGTTCAATCTGTCAAAAATAGACTGTGGTAATATTGCATAATGTGGACTTAATGTTGAATCGATAGTAAGTGTTGCTCTTACACCCAGGGTGTGGTAACCAAGGATAGAATTTCTTATATAAGATGTTTTACCTGCAGATAGTGAATTTAAATTACCTTCACTATAATTCATATTTATAAATTTACCATAATTATCCAGTTCTTTAATTTTTCTATCATGACTTGTTTTACTAGTCAAAGATGCGTTTGCACTATCACAAAAATTATTGAGAAAATTTAAAACTATTGGTGTGTACCATTTTGGAGGTGGGAATGGGAAAATATGATACTTTGTTACAAGTAGATATGTATATGTAAACTGTAAAAATTTTGTACAATACACACAATCTAGTATTGGAGTTTCTTGAAGTTTGTGTTTTATACAAATATAAAAGTCTGTATTCACAATGGATTTCTTCACTTTTGACTTGTTTATGAATCTGTGCAAATCCGTAAGTTCTAATGTTAAAGTATTCTTAGTAGAACACTGTTGTATACAATATGCCAAACTTACAAATGTTGGCTCTTCAATAGAGTCTAGATTCGTCTTGAATTTAATCGGTGTATGATGCTCCATATTTGCATGTATATACATGTCTTCAATTTTCTTATTTGGTTTCTCATTTTTACTTGTTTTCCTTTTCCTTTTTTTAACGTTATTCTGTATTTCTTTTGATTGTACTATAGAGTTAGGTAGATCCATATCTGAAAATGAAAATTGTATTTATTAGATTTGTAAATAATAAAGATATCAAATTTGAAGATGTGCAAAAGCTAATAACCATATGTTTAAATTATTTCACACATATTTACCTTATAAATATTAATAAATTTAAAAAGTACATTCCTTTGAAGATCAAAGTTAATAATGCGGAAAATGATTTACCTGGTATATATAATATTGATGAAATCAATAACAATATCAGATGTTATAGTGTACAATTTGTTATAAATGATCTAGAGTTTTCAGTAAAGGATGAAAATGTTAATATAAATTTTAAGCATATTTTCATGTCAAAAAATTTTAATTTCAACTCTTTTGAAATGGAAATAAAATTTTACCTAAATGCCTTTTTTAATAAACCAGACAGATATCCGTTAAAGAAAGCGTCTGTTTTAGTTATTGATTTAGATGATACAATAATCAATAGAAACGGTGATTTAATTATAGAAAATTTCTATGAATACTTAAAAATAATTAAACGTACATTTACATACGTCGTTCTATGGTCACATGGATGTCAACAACATGTAAATCATATATTCCAAACCACATTAAAAGATTATAATAAAAGTTTCGATATGATAATCGCTAAAAATAGTTCAGTTCAATTAAACAATAAAGGTATTGGTTATTTATTGAAGGTTTTAAATGAAAAATTTAATGTAGAAGAACTGACAGTATCTATTCTAGTAGATGATCAAAAACTTAATTATAATAATGATTATGATTATTTTCTACATGTACCAAAAGGATTGACATATGAAGCATATAATAAAGAAATGTGGTCTTATCTATATAAAATACAAAAAAAATTAGAACAAAAAATTAATATATTATAAATAATTTTTGAACGTTATAAAGTATTCCCATACGAATAATATTGTGTATTATATCTGTTGTATTATAAGAAGTTTCATTTATTTTAATATTCAATTTTTTAATTATGCGTTTACCATCTACCATAAAACCTCGTGTTTTTTCTAATATTTTACCAAAAGCAATAAAATTGTCATAAAGAATATTATAATATAGAAATTCTGTAGATTTAAGTATTTTAGTATCTTCATACACAATAATATCCATATCTAATTGTTTATAGTCCAATAAATTATCATTTAATAAAAATATTTCCATGAATATTTTTAATGATGAAACTATACTTTTAAGATCACACTACTATATTACCAAAAATAAAGAAACTGAATATAGTATACCCATACATTTTAATGGAAAAACAGTATATATAACAAAAGATTATAGAGGATACAATTACCAAAAGTTAACTCATACACATATACAATCTCTAATACGGGTATTAGGGTTTTCTTACTTAGGGTTTGATGTGAAGAACATTGATAGAATAATAGATGAGGTGAAGATGCGTCTTCATACACCAGCTACTAGAGACGAAATGGATGCATCAACAACAGATTTTATTTTAACAAAAGATAACAAACTGATACAAAATAAAAAAATTATTTATAGTAGTGATAAGAATATATTATCTTTAGATGTGATAAAAGCCCGATTTTTGTGGCCATGTACAAACATACCTGTGATTGTACCAAAAAAAGAACAAAAGTTTCAATTTAATTATAAAGAACCATTAGAACTACACAAATTTGTACAATATATAAATGCTTTTTTCAAGTCAAATATTTCTACTGTTATTCAATCGCCACTTATTTTAGTTTTTAATGATCTTAACGTTAAATATACAATTTATAAAATAACTAATAATCTTAATATGTTTTCAAAAAATATATGCCCTAGTATATTTGATTATATGATTGTTAATACTATAGTAGACTATATAAAAACAATATAAAATGACAACACTTGAACAAGCATTGACTATTAAAAATGCAACACATCCAATTTCAATACAAAAGGAAAAAGATAGCGTAATGCCAGAACATGAACCTGAACCTGAAAACAACAAAAACTTTTTCTATCCAACTATAATTATTTTACCTATTGTAATTGTCATCATATCCCTATTTGCACTGAAAATATCTTTATTAACTAAATTTGTTCTATGCATATTGTTGATAGTTTCAGTAATATTCTTTGTATTATATTTTAAAAAATATGATATTGTAGAACCAATCAATAATTTTGCACAAAAATTTAATCTTGGTCAGAAAGAGCAGAGCACATCAATTAATTTTGGTGCTTAATTTTTGAAAAATTAATTTTGTTTAACTTTTTTAGTCTTTTTAATACTCTTTTTCTTTTTTTGTTGTTTTAACTGTACAAACTTTTCTAATTGGGCGCAAACATTATTTACAATTGTCTCTTTCATAAGTAATATATAAAAGGGTGCCCTTTTTTCTATGAACTGATCAACAATATATATTACATTATCTTTAATCTGATTAAAAGATGTTATTTCTTTAGGAATATGTTCTCTTGTTAATTTTTTAATTTCAGCAAGATCTTCACTATTCAACCTCTCTTTCACTTTTTTATTTTTACATATTGCGACAAAGATATCCTTTCGCCTTATAGGTATTGGACTCATAATATAAATGATTTCACTATATACGGTAACAATATAACTATTGAATATGCTATTTTTTTCCACATAGCTTTGCTTTTATAACCTATTTTTTTTCCAAATTTTTTAATTTTTATAAGTCTATTCTTCTTCCACCCCTTCATTATCACTGGATTCTGATGTGTTGATATTTTCTGAATCCTCTTGTTTATCTTCATCGGAAATATCACCTGCCTCATCTTCCGAAGAAGTATACCCATCGCCAATGACAGTGATTTTATAATTAGGTCTGGTGCGAACTGAAAACTGATGCTTAAATAGCAGATACACAATGAAAAGAATGATACAGAGAGAAAAGAATATATTAGAGGGTATGATGGAAAATAATACAAAGAAAAATGATAACCCAATAATAACATCAGTAACACTGTTAGTATTAACCACTTCATTAGGTTTATCAAATAACATCTTGATCTAAGTAAACTGTTTAAATCTATATATTGTACTATTAACAATAATCATTTATTAAAATAATAAAATATTATTTTAAAATGTTAAATCTTTTAGAACTATTTAAATCCTCTACATAATCTGATTTAAATTTTGCATTAAATTCTAATGTAAGAGGCATTTTTATAGTACTAGATGTTTTATAATTTTGATGTACTTTTCGCAATGCTAATTGATTAATTTCACTTTTTGTTGTATTTTGGTTTTCACTTGAAATTGGTGTATTGAATACAGGCCAATTTGCATAATCAGCAAATAGACAATAGAATAGATTTTGCATAAGAACATAATTTTGTATAAAACATCTATATCTATCACCACCAGTAGCTCTCTGATACATGCGACTTCTATTAGCTAGAATATTTAAATCTATAAGGATAATTACAGGAAAATCTTTCATGACCTGTATGGTATTTTTTGATATTGATTCATATACCATTTGTGTAATTAGTCGACATTGATGTTCAATATTGTCTATAGGCTCCATAAAAGATAGAATACACCTCCAAATTAAATTATTGAATGGGCATCTATCCATAATTGCAGTAGGATATTTTATAGCCGCATGGTATGTAGTCAATTGGTATGCTAAAGATAGACATTGATTTTGGTCTTTACCTCTAAAACCTCCAAGTTTACCAGCTTTCATAAGGAAGGAATTTTTATCATATTTGTTTCTAGTTTCTTCAACCAACGTTCTCAAAACTGTTGATTTTCCAGTACAAGCAGTACCATTGATACATACGGCAGCAGTTATGGTTTTGTTGAGGAAATGATCGTGAGTCCTATTACGATCCAGAATATGATCTATATAGTCTGGATCAATAGTTAATAATGAATACACTTTGTCATACAGTTCTGAATATTCAAGGTTGTCATTGATTTTACAGGGAATTTCAAATTGTATGTCATTATCAGTAGATAACGTAGGTTGTGTAATCTTATCATTCATTCTACATATATATGCCAAATTTGCAATAATGTAGTCATTCCATGGTAGGTCGACATCGCCGATGGTTGAATTCACTCTGATGTAATAATTGTAAAAGGTATAGTTTTTTAACAGATCTTTTATACGTTTGATTATATATAATGTATCCGTATCAATTTTTGATCGATCATCGTATAAATACCATTCATTTTTGTCATTATGGAATACATTAAATAATGAAGCAACAATATATCCAATTAGATATTTATACGGTAGAGCATTCATATATTCTTCAACATTAAATTTTAGTGCTGGTAATTCTTGAGTTGGGACATCCAACTTTGACAATTCAGTCCATACATCTGAAATATTAATTTTAATAATTTTTTTACATTTTGGTTGTATTTTTGTAAATTCACACTCTGTTATACTCGAAATAATGCTATGTAACATTGTGTGATATCTATTATATCTAAACTAATAACTAATCTTTACTCTATTATAGAATAGAAGTATGGCATACAAGCAACATAAACAACAAAAACTTATTATTACTCTGGGGAGTGATAGTGAGAGTGAAGATGACGATAAAGATCTTCTTATATTAAAAGATGACTCTTATGATACTTTCATGAAAAATGAAGAACCTGATACTTTTGAAACATGCAGCAGTGATGAAACCAGGAGGGAATTGGAGGCAATTTCTACAATCATTGACATTCACAAAGAACTTGGGGCAGAAGCTTCCCCAAAATTTGACATTAGAGAGTGTGATCTTCTGAATACAAATATTAATTGTTTGACAGATATTGCTAAGTTTGTTGAAAAATATAATGATTTTATAACTAAACATATTTGGATGAATAACAACAATGTTATACTTTTACCATTTTATGAAAAAGAAGTTACATTTAACAATATAAGATGGGTAAAATTAAATGGTAATAACAATCTTAATAATAAAATGAAAATACAACAGTTACAATTTCTATATGCGAGCAATCCAGCAAAATGGGTGGTTAAAGATAATAGTGAGGAGAATAAAGCTAGAAAACTTGAATGGATTCCCAATTACAATCGACATATAAAACCTTCTATATCTAAACTGTTTAATATTGTTGGTGATGTTATATCTCGAGACAAATCCCATATAATATTTATGGAATTTAATTATTTATTATCTAATGTACAAAAGGGTCTTTGTGGTCTATGTGTATGTGTATGTACTTTTGATGAATCTGGATATATAGCAATTGAAGATATTGGAAATTTGAAAATTTCTTGTAACAATGCAAACAGAGTGTATGCATCAATATTTGAGTTGCTTGATACATATTACCATGCACCAATACTTGTATATATCCCACAATCACAGATAAATAAGGTATTGTACAATACTTATCTATTCCCATGGAGTATTTTTATGTCTAAATATACCAATAGGATATATAATATCATTACAAAAATAATGATTAGTAATGAAGATGTACCAGAGATAACCAGTAGATGTATTGATAATGACATACATTATGAAAAGTCTTGTGCTTTTTGTAATTGTCTTAAATTGATATACAAAGTAGCAAATAATAAATGGGTGGTGAGAAAAGATGCCGATACGCTAGATAATACTCTAATGGTTTCTCATGATGTATGTAATTATCCAATTATAAATGTATGTGGAACAAAACATTTTATGTCTTATGGAAATCATGATAAGGGTATTACTTACAAATATTGTAACTGTCAGTCAAAAATAAAAAATAAAAATTAATTTTTGAGTATTTATTCATTAATCCAGCTATTTTTTGACCCTTGTCCAATATAAGCCCATACACCAGTTCCATAATGTATACATTTTGTATTAAAAATTAATCTATTTATTCATTTTACATGATAATTGTTGCATTGTAATAGCACCTAACCCAACAACAACAGCAAGTTTACTAATATCACGCAGATTATCCGCAGTTATGTATTTTTTTTCTTCATTTTCTTTCTCGTTGTCTTCAAACAAGGATATTATTCCTGCAACAGATTCAGATAACACTCCAATATCCAATGCAAATTTAGAGAGTGTTCCTAAGAATCCATTTTCAAAAGTAGTATTCCATTTCATAATATCATCTTTTACCATTATCTTTTTTGTACTCAAATCAATATTATAATCCGTTTCTAAGGTAGACAATATTTTTATACAAATATTACACAGATCATCTAAGTTATCGTTTAACATTTTGTTAGTTATAGCATTTAAATTATCATTAAGTTTATCTATTAGCTTCAATGACAGCATATACAAACTATCATATGGTGTGAGATCACACGCACGTTCAATTAATTTAAAATGAATTATTAAATCCAATTTATCACCAGCAGTCTTCATGTTATATAAGTATTTATATCCAGATTTTTCTATAACTTGCCTTTGTTGTTCATCAAAAAGGTTTTTATATAAGGCATGTTCAAAATATACATCAGGGCGACAAAAACCACCTTTGTATAGTATTGATGTTACTTCTTGTAGAACACATTTTCCATTTTTTATGATAGCATCTTGTAATATCTTTGCGTTGTTCATGTCATCTATTTATTCTTTTGCGTGCAAGATATAATAATATACATCTTTTGTGCCATCTGTATAAAAATGTTCAGAATCTTTAAGCTTTTGATCTGATATAGTAGTTCCACCATGAATAGTTTCGATGTTTTTGTTTTTATATTGTGGTCTAAGATTCACATCCACACTCTCAGAAGCACATTGTTCTTCCATACCAAAATCAACGTCTATCTTTAGTGGTTTAACATATTTCTTATTCCATCCTCCAATAGTTCCACATGATACTGCATCAGTTACAACCTTATCCTTTAGTCTTGCTGTCTGATCTTCCTTTTCATATTCGACGGTAGCACATACAACATGAAGGTTCTCATCCTCCTTGTTTACTTTAATGAATTTGAATGTATTCATACAATCGAGATATTTTGTACATCTTGCAACCTTAGATTCTTGTTCTGGTTTCACATAAAATACTCCAATGTATTTACCCCTAATATTAAGAGTTACTTTCATTCTTCTTTTAGTATTATTTTTCATTATAATGTAATAATCTTCTTCATCATATAATTCAATTGTATTGTTGATGGTCTTAGTGTTATGACACCCACTCTTTTCTCCAACAACATAGACTTCAGATTTGCAGTAAGTATTCATTGTTGCTTTGTGTTAGTTATAACTATTTAATACTGGTTGATATTATTTATTTATACTAATACAAAATAACATTCACAATGATGGAAAACCTAATAATATAACAGTATAATGTTGAAGGAAGAAAACCATACGAATATAGCAGTAGAAAATTCATGCGTCATGCTGGGCAGTGGTGCCCGAGCCAAAACCGCTTAGTCATTCCCGGCAGAGGTTCGGGTCGCTCTTATCAGCTGCTAGGCGGGACTCGTCCGATGGTCGTGACATGCTTGACATTATTGATTGATAATATTAATACGTATCATTTGAGGGTTAAAGTCTGCACAAGATATAGAATTTATAGAGTTTGATCTAGAAAAGTTGTTTAGATCACTTTCATCAGTGATTTCTTTATATACATAAGTTAATGGTATTGCTTCTTTAGACAAATTTAATATTATTTTATTATTTGTATCAAGTTGATAGTAGAATCCATTTCTATAACTAACAGTTATATTATTGTCTTTGTCTCGACTTAGCTTTAAATCAGACTTATTTGAACCATGATCTTTATATTCTTTATAAACATCTTCTTTTGTCGTAAAATTTTTACCTCTCAATTTAACAAGTTCTTGTATACACGTTTCCCTATTGTGTAAAAATAAACCTTTCAATAAATCCAACTCTTGTACATCTTCTTCATCTGTATTTTTGGGTGGTGGTGGTGTATGCTCATACAAATTTGTAGATTCTGGATGATCAAATTTATCATGTTCAATTGGAATGTTAATATCACTTAGGTTCTTCAATTTTTGCATATTTGTTTCTATTTTCGCTCTCATACTTGTAGCAGATCCACCAATATCATCTTCATCATCACTAGAATCAGGATCAATAATAAGTGTATTTTCTATAACGTCCATTTTTTCTGTAGAATCATCTTCCGTGTCATCATCCGAATCACTAAAGATGCTATTACCGTATATTTTGTCATAGTTTTCATTTTCAGATTCACTGAACATACCATCTCCATCCGACGACATCTGTTAAAAATTAAAATGGTATATTTATTAAATCTGTTATTTGTGCAATATCACCTGGTCTAGCAATTGTAGAACTGATATTACCAAATGAATCAAAATTATTGACAAATGATGTATCATGGTTTTTATGTACATCTGCATACATTTTTGGTTGAATTGATGTCTTTTCTATTCTAGCTGAAATTTCAAATATCGAATTTATAAGTGAATATGAATTTATTGATCTACCAAAATTTTGGTGATGTATCCAATCAGTATCATTAGTTTTATATTCTTCTATATAGTGTGTTGCTGCATGGTCACAAACTACAAATAGAGTAATTAAATATTTATACATTTCTCTTGAAATACCATTATTACTACCAAAATTATCAGTAATGTCATATTTTAGACTATACTTTTCGTGGTTAATCCTATTACTAAATGTCATATCATATTGAGCTTGTTTATAAAATAGATTCTGAATTAGTGTGTTTGAAACATAAACATTCAATCTGTTATTTTCATATTGTTTGTTGTAAAATATACATTCGCCCAAAATAATTGGTAATGTATATGTATGTAATTTTATTTTATTAGGTATTATAATATGGTTATAATATAACATTGCTAAAAACATATGACATGCAATACGTGCCGGATTATCTCTAATATGAGTTACTGATAAATTATGCTCATCTATAAATCCAAAGACATCATTTATCACAGTTTGAAAATAATGATAAAAATCATCTACTGGATTTAATTTTTCTATCACATTATATGGAGTTTTTCCAATATATAAAATTTTTGAACTTACAATATTGTCATTTCCAGTCATATACAATTGTCCAATATTTGTACTATTTGTTGGTATAATTACATCTTTACGTTTACATATAATTTCTTCAGATAACTCCACATCTTCTTTTTCATTATCTGAAAAATCAGGATCATATTGCTGACCAGTCGGTTGGATTTTTCGTTTTGAAGATTTCACTTTGGGCATATTCTTTAGATTCTATTTGCGAATAATACAATTTACAATCTCTACTATATATAGGTAAGTATGTAAAAAATGTATGCGAAAAAGGTAAAGATATATTATTGTTAATAATATTTGTTTGCTTGATATGATATGGTAATATATCGGAAATAATTTCTACCAGATTTTTGAAAATATAATTTAATCCTTTAATTTTTTTATTAGTTATAAATAAATATACCATTATATCTTTCACATATGGTGAATTTGTAATACAAAAATTAAATGTATATATTGAAAGTTTATACTTATTTAACACATTTAGACAATATTCGTCAGATACAGTATCCATAGTGTTAGTGTTAAAATTAAACATTATATACCCATCACATACATTATAACCATCATATATTATATTCCTATCAAAACCACAACACTGACCTTCAATACACTCAAACACAGTTTCAATGTAACTCTCTCTATCTCTAAGAGTAAAATGTTTATCAAAATCCAAATCAGAAGTATATATACAACTATCAATATGATAAGATTTCTTATCTACCCAGTTATCTATTGCCCGTCGCAACATTATTATATTTACTATTTTATTGATTTTTTGATTTTTTTGAATATTGTAAATCATCTTCAGAATCTGTTTCATTAGAAATAGTACTATCACGTCTTCGTTTTTGACTATTTACACTAAATATTTGTGCTTCAATATCTTCAGATTCAGAGTCGGAGTCGTTAGTTGTTGAAGCTTCCGAATCGGTACTCTCTTCAGCAACGATATCTAGGAAATTTCTAAGTGTATATTTTTCACTATCTTTGACTGGTGTAGGAATAGGCAATTCTTCAACAGACAATGGTTGTGTATCTTCTTCTTGTTCGAAGAACTCATTCATTGTCTTTATATTATCCGCACTTTTTACACTTTTATCAATCAAATCTTTCAGGGTCTTTATATTATCCACAATTTTTGCATCCATTGATAACATTGAAAGTTCACCACTAGTGTGGTAAGTTTTCAACTTTTCACACATTTCTTCAATTGTGGAATATTTTGTATTATTCTTGCTATTTTCAGACCTGAATAATTTAAAGTTTTTGGCTGTTGCAGATTCCAAAACTTTATTTATATTTTCTTCAGAATATAATTTATTAAGGATCAGATAGTTTTCTACCATTGATTTCCATTGCATGTGTTTTTGTCCATTTTTGTATGTTTGTACAATATCAGCATAATTATTATCATAAATGTTAAACCATCCATTGAAACCACCATTACTTATGAACTTAATATCTTTAGGTGGTGTATCTACCAACTTCAAAGTGATATTATTTATATATTTTGTCACGACAGCATATGATAAGTGGTCTAGTGAATCTATAGGATTATTATGTTTTGTATCATAATATGTAAAACTTCCATTGCTATCTCTAGTAACAGAACGAACATCACATTGTGTAATCTTATGGTGTCGTTTACGTGGAAATATGAGTAGTGCTGATTTATTTGGGATGTCGAATTTGTATGTTGGTGATGCTGTAATTGTCTTACTAGAATCATCTATCTTTATATCAAGTGTAGGCACCTGGCATGATTTAAGGTTCTTGATTAAACTTTTACCATCTTTAGGGGTTGAATTATTTAGTGTATAATTTTTACCAGACAAAAACAGATCAATATCATACTCTAGAACAAATTCTTGTGTATCACTGGTGTAAATATTGTTGGATGTATAGTTTGCTGCAATATATGTAAACACTACAGTTTTGGTGCTATCGTCTATCATGATTGGGTTGCAGTTAATCTTAAGGTATTCATGTTCATTCCCATGTCTTTCAATTTTAGGATTGAGTACTAAAATATGACCATTAGGAACAATAAAATATAATCCAGTATTCACAGTACACATGTAAGAACCATTACTGGGGATCTTACATTTGACACACATTTTACCTTCATCATTAAAATAAACATCTTCATTGTTACCAATCTTCATATATCTGACTTCTGTTGGTTTCTTATTATTATAATTCAATAATTCTTTACATTTTTCAAGTGCATTACCATAGTCTTCAATATCATCAAAAAAGCTTATATCTTCAACCTTATTGGGGATAGAGTTTAACATATTTACTAAATATTCAGTAAATACATCATCACTTTGTGGGAATGCCTTAGCAACAATGTTCTTATTGTATGACATGTTTGGTGATATGGCAGACATAACTAATGTATAGTACGTTGGTATAATACCAATATTATAAATAAAAATATTTTAAATGCGGAAAGATTTGTAATCTTGTATCATTTTCCCAATATTAACAGCAGAACTGTTGAAATATACAAGACATATTAATACTAACATTATTAAAAACACTAACATTGCCATAAGTTTCAAATCCATAAATAAGAATAAAAAACCAAAAATAGCCGTAGTTATAATTACTTTTTTAGTATTTTTGAAAAACAACATTCTTTGTGAATGTTCATATTCGTAATCATATAATTCTTTTGTTGTTACATGTTTGGAATTTACGATGGTTGTGTCAACAACATGATCTTCATCAAAATTATTTATGTCTATTTCATCACCTTTGTCAATACGACTACCTTCAGAATTCACAGTTAATGAATCTAAATATTCATAAATATGTCTATAACAATTCAAACCCTCTTCAATTATTTCTTCACTCGTCATAATCATATTTGAGAACATGTTAAATGACATTTGTGGTATTGCCACACCGAGTGATTTACGCATAGATATATCTGAAGATTCAATTACCGATTTTATAACATCTTCATCAAATTTATTATTAAATCCAAGAGGATCCCAAATGGTTAACAAAATATCGAATATTGAGATAATTGCAAGAATAATACCAACAACAGATGCAATTTCAGCAACGAGTTTTGTAAGTTGGATCATAACTTTACTTACAGTTTTTATCATTATTTTTGACATTGTGTTTGTTATTGTTGAGATTAAACTAGAGGCAAACACTTTACTGAAAACTTTACCACTAACTGCTAGTAATTTCTTTGTTATTTGTGGTATAAGTTCATTAGCCAATTTTCTAAATACAACTTTTATCTGGTCCAACAATACATCAGAAACGATTCCAATACCCATATCTAACCAAAAATTGCTATCGGTTAGAGATGAAAAGATAGCACTGATTATATTAATGATATATTCACCAATTTCAATATCTTCACTATCATTTTTTAATTTGGAATTTAATATTGTTCTAAGCTTTATATTTGAATGTGTTTTATTAAATTTCTTAACATTCTCAATATCTGATAATTCAGTATCGTTTATTACGAGTTTGTAATTAGCTTCAATTCTACGTCTCAAATTTGAAGATATTTGACCTTGTTTTTGTTTTAAGAATTTAATAATATTCATGTTTGTATCTTGGACACTATCTTGTAGTTTTGTATGATCGTATAACGTCTCTCTGTATATTATTTGTGACATAGGTGGTAGTTCAAAATCTACTGGTGGTACTACAAAATCATCATTAATATCACGTCTCCATCCATCAAGTAAGAATTGTGGTTCTATTTCTGGAATGTCTGGAAAATCAACTTTTTTGTAGTCTGTTTTAAATCCACTATTTATAGATTCTATACCAGCTTTGACAAGTTTTATAATTGATTCTCCAACCACAGCATATAATATTTTATCTTGTATAGTAGTTACACACTTTTTACCATCCCATTCATTATAAAATGCTTCGCAATAACTTTTGTTATACTTATATGTAAGTTGGCTATACGTGGAAGTATCTGGTTTATCTAAATTAAAACCAGCGGGTAAATCATTCATTCTGTGTTCATATCTAACATCGGATCTATAAAATGGAATTTCGTGCCATACAATAGCTGGTGGTAATATAATACAACCATAACGATCGTTATAAGAAAGCCTTAACATTTGAACTTGTTCCTCTCCTGTTTCTTCATCTATGTATGGATCATCTGTAAGGTTAAAACAAGCAGGTTGACATCTACGTTGAAATTCTGCTTCATCACCAATAATATAATAATCTGCAACATCATTTCTTGTACATGTTTTTTCACCTCTTACAGAATTACATGATATTTTATCACATAGTTTTTCAGGTATGGTAATTTTGACTTTTATAGCTTTTGTTTGAAAACTAGAGTGGTAGTAATAGTCTTTGTCTGGATCAGCTTGTTCGATACTGTAGTTTAAATGAGATATTAAATGTGGGAGTTTTGTATATAACGTATTTAGTACCCCAAGCATATAACGATTATTTGAATATGCAATAGCATTATCCATATCTTTATTTGTGTAATCCATGTTATCTGTTACTTTATATTTTTATATAGTAACGTTTTCAAAGTATATAAATTTAACATAGATCATAGTTATTAATTAAAAATGGAAACCAGTTCAATCTTTATAATTATTGTATTTGTAATGATACTTGTTGCGTTAGGATGGTTAATTGTTGGTTCGAGGACTAACGGTGCGAGTTCAAAAACAATAAGCCATGATATTATAATTAATAAAACAAAACCTAGTAAACCAGTTATTGACCCAACAAAACCTATTGTAGATCCATCAAAACCAGTTATTGACCCAACAGAACCAGAACCTATTGTAGTAGACCCACCAGAACATATCGTGGTTGACCCAATGGATCCACCAGTAATTGAACCACCACCGGTTGAAACGTTACCAGAACCAATACCTATTATCGACACAACACCAGACCCTATTGAAATTAGTACAAAGCCATTGAAACCAACACTTCCATATCCATTAACACCTCCAGAATTGTCAAAATCAGAACATAGATCTAAAAAAATTAAAAATAAGAAATCTTACCATGAAAAATAAAAAATTGTATAGTATAAATTAGTAATCTGTTTAACCATTAATAAGTCTACCAACATGGCATCATATGACAATATCACCGATAACGATTATGTTAATATTCATGCTGATGACGAGTGTGTGGTGGAGCCCGAATATGATTATGTTGATATTCATGATGATGATGAGTGTGTGGTGGAGTCCGAATATGAAATAAATCCGGTTATTATGGAAAAAATATGTACACACAAATCCAAAGTTGGAATTTATGGATATTTTAAAATGGAAAAACCAGGAGATATTGATCTGTTTGTCAGACAAATAGATAGACTCCTACATAAACAGACTGACAAATTCTTAGTTTGTATGATTTTTAATGAGAGTGAAATATATTTGTTCATCATCCCTAAAAAAGCAACACATTTTTATAAAAAGGATATTGTAAAGGACTATATGTTAAAATGTAGAATAAAATTGTTTGGTATTGTATATACACACCCATGTACTGAAAAACTCATTAAACTGACAGACGATTATAGTCTGATTAAACATAAAGGTATTTTAGAAGTAAACAATATTCTAGACTATCAACTTAAAAGAATAGATGCAGACAGAGATAGAGTTTATATTGTGGGTACTAATGATACTGATGTGGTTAGTTATATAACTACATTACAAAATCCAGCAATTATATCAGTTGAGTATGGTATGTCACATCCAGAAAATGCAACATATGGTATTTAATTTTTAAAATCTTATTACAATTATTAAATTTATAGTTATTTAGTTATGTAGATATGTTATCTACATCACCAAAATTAGAATACCAATCATTAACACATATTATGAAATCAAGTTTATTAAATATCAAACTTAAAGGATATGAAGACTTGGTTAAAATGGCAGAAATGCCATTTAGCCAATTAGTGACACCATTTGGAGAGGATGCTAATGATGTTATTAAAAATACAAGAAAAAAGTTTCCAACTGTAATTGCAAATAATTGTACAGACAATTGTATAAAAGTAAATGCCGTACTGAATTCTTTAACACCAGAACAACATGATGTTTTATGTAATATATACACCCAATTAGCAAATGAAGATGGTAGTCTTACATGTATAGATGCTCCACCAGGTACTGGTAAAACATTTTTGATTTCGTGTTTATTAACTACATATAAAAATAAGTCAACATATTTGGTATACACCAATAAACTGAAAGAATTGATGAGTCGTCTGTATTTTAATGGAAGATCTGAAAATTGTTGCAAGTTCTTGATGTCAATGTTAGATATAAATTACTTTAAAGCCAAGAACTTGTGGAATCTTAAAGAACATACTCTGGAAGAGAAATGTAAAGAGATTGAAATGTTGGCTGAAAAAACAAAACCAGATTCAGATCTATATATACTTGATGAAGATTCCGTCGTTTCTCCATTTTTTATATTTTTCATGTATTGTCTTTACAAAATTAAAAAAGTGCATGTTGTTTTCATTGGAGATAAATTCCAGCAAATATCCATCAATGCTTCAAAATATCACAATAGGGTAAATTTTGATCTCATACAACATTTTAGTAAAGTTTATACATTACATACAAAGGTCCGCCAAATGAATGATGCTAAATTCATTGAACGTCTTGACAAATTTGTTAACATGTTTGAAGTTGGTTGTACAAACAAAATGACATTTGACAAGAAATATATAATATACAACATGTTTGAAGACAATTTTCATATGAAAGAAAACTTTGATGCAATGTATTTTGCTCAATATCATGTAGAGTTAAAAAAAAGAAATGGTAGATATGAAAATTATCTTAAGGAAAAGAATATTCCATATACTAAAGCTTATTTTCATACATCTAAAAATGTTGTAATGGATAAATTGAATCTAAGAAAATTTAACACTCATATAAATTTAATAATTGGTAATTTTTATGTATTCGCACCAGATAGAACTAGAACATTCATAGTGAGATTGTTGGAGATTGGTAATAATAATTTGAAGGTTATGAATATGGATTTGGATAGAGAACAAATAGTACGTAGAAAAGTACTATCACCATCCTTTGTTTCAGAACAGTTATTGACACATTTACAAAATTTAGGACATGGTGGTCTGGTTCAATATCCATTGAAACCAATGATCAGTACATACCATGCAGCTCAAGGATTGACTATACAGCAAACATTAATAGAATTGAATTTGGACTGCAGTACTTTGAATTCTTTCTATGTTGGTATTACAAGGATAAGATCCCTAACTCAACTGTCAAAAATACATACAACTGAATTATTTAATCTGTTTTATACAAAACGTCAAAATGATGAATATTATTATAGGGTTGTAAACTTTCCAGAATCAATAGATAAACTTGAGTTTTCATTTTGTGAAAATGTAAATATATTTGAATCATGCAAGACTAGAAACTTAAAAATACATAAGAATAAATATGTAAAAAATAAAAATATAAATGCAGAACCTACAGAACTAATGGCTTATATAAAATTATAAATTTTAACATAATAAAATAATTTATTACATAACAATATGTAATAAATAGTCGATTATGATTACAACTTACGCCAAAGCTTTTAGGATTGCAAAAATTACATCAGCTGGTGATATTTGGTTTTTCTTACCAACAGTACCAGTGTCACAGGAGAAATTAAGATCCTTAGAACTCTTTAAACAACCATATTTTCCACTAACAGGTGTTGGTAACTTTTTAGCAAGCACAAAAATGTTATTTGATAATCATACACTTGAGGCAGTTAGTGATAAGAGTACATGTGTTGGCACCCCTATTAAAGTTAGTGACAATTTAGATAATGTAAAAATAGGTACAGATATTGGTGTGTCATATATTCAAAGGAGTAGTGGTAATATTGGTTCTAAATATTTTGGATCATGTCCGACAAAAGAAGCAGTAAATACTAAAATGCAAGAAATGGCACAAGATGTTAGCAATGCTAACAAAATTCTAGAGGATATAGAGGAAGATGTGAAGAAAACTCCTCCAATTAAGATTACAGATAGTGCAAATCCCGGGCGTGATTATCTAAATAAATTTACTATCCCAAATACATATGATACAACTTTAGGAACACCACAACTATTATATGAAATTCTATTTTGTCTTTATGAAATGCGAAATTTGAATGATATTTATACTCAAGATTTTCCCGAAAAAATTTATGAATTACATCATAATAAACTTCAAGAATTTAAAAGAAAGTTGTCAAATTATACTACTGATGATTTGCTTTATGAAGACTGTAAAAATAGTATTGAAAAATTAGAAGCCTTGTTAAAGGATGCAAGCGCTATTAGCGGATATACTGATAATATAGATCGTGCACACTCACTTGTAGACAATTCTAATCCAGATGATGATTATGTTGAAGAAGTATTAGGACAGCAAACATTATTGGACTACAGTATGAATGGTGTCCAAGGTTATGGTGACGAGTTCGATTTCTCATAATAAATAAAATAACCACAAACCCATCATTTGACAATCCTCTAAAGCATTATGCTCTTTATAAACTAAATTTTCTTTGGATTTATAATGTTCTATGTATTCTAAAAACAAATCTCTATTCTTTAAAGATTTATAATAACCATACTTAATTTTTGATTGTATATACTTATAACTATCAAAAAATTGTAAATTGTCTACAATTGAGGTATCATGTAAATATCTATAGATATTAGCAATTAAAATTAAAAAATCAAACTTACAACCATTATGGGCAATAAGTGTTGGACAATTTAGACTTTTATATAAATCACAAAATAATTTTATATTTTCAGCATGACTTTTTTTATTTTTATATAATGTTATATTTTTGTTATCAAATAGTTGTTCTTGTTGAAATGGTAGTTTAACATAAATTGCAGCCCATTCTCTAATATTTGGAATATATGTATGTGTCTTATTTATAGATCCTATGATACTATCGACTTCCAAATCAAATAATAAAAATTCATTTATGTTATTTTTGTTATGGTTTGAATTTAGTATAATAGGAACATGAAATGTTTTATCTAATAAAGGATTAAATGTTATTGGATTAATAACATTTTTTTTATGAAAATCAAATATGAATCCCATTTTAGAACAAATAATACACTTGTTGAAAGCTGATAGGTTTGAACATCAAGATTACGCTAAAATAGCAACATTTATTGACTATGATATAAACTATTTAAAAACACTCAATGTAAATTTAATCAAGGAAGTTATTATAAACTATCTCCTAACACTCAATGTAGATTCAATCAATGAAGTTATCTATAAAAAAAAACAAAAAAATAATATAAATTCCGATAAATTTAAACTGTCTATGCAAGAAGTTTTAAATTTATCAGAATCTGAATGTGGTGAAAAGTTGAAACTAAATAAAGATTTCTCAATTGAGGAAATTCCTAGTTATAAAATACTAAAAACTACAAATAAATGCAACTTAGCATTATCTCTTTTAAATAGTGAACAGCTGGATGTTGTATATTATTTGTGTGAGAATATAAGTTGTACTTATGATACTAATGGAAAATTAGTATCACCAAATGTATATTTATTGGATGCACCAGGGGGTACTGGGAAATCATACTTGATTGATTGCTTGACTTTGTGTATGGCTTTTACAGATATCTGTGTTATTTGTAAAAACAAAACTCTATTGGCAAATATAGCAACTCTGTCAAACCAGATAAAAGAACTTCATACAATCTGTAAGTTTTTGATGATTTATTTCAATTTGGAATTTACTGAAGCCATTAATCTTTTTAAAAACATAGAAACCGAACATGACTTTCGAACTAAGGTTGATATGTTGTTGGATAGTAAAAGACCATGGAATTTTAATTTGTTGGTTATAGATGAATACTCTCTAGAATCACCTCTATTTTTAGCACTAATGGTGATTGCAGCCAAGAGAGAAAATGTAAACATTTTGTTTTTAGGTGATATAAAACAACAAAATACATTAGCACCCTCATTGGAATTACACCCCAATAATAACTATGCGTTATTATCAAAATTAAAAGGTGTTAAAATATATGAGTTAAATCAGCAAATGAGGATCAAAGATGATAAATTAAAAAATATAATTAATATTTTAAGGTCACATATAGGTACTGATGTTGGTAATGTTGTTAATACTTTCCATATAAAGTACAAAATATTTGAGAAGTTGCTACCCAAGTTTCTGAAACAGAGTAAACTTCTTGAAGATGTATATTTAACAGATAGACACCTTAGTATAAAAGGTAGAATTAATACAGTTGTAGAATTTGCGAAAAAGAAACATAAAGTATGTTATAAAAGTTATTATACTCTTGTTAAGAAAGATGGAACAGAGGATGATAAACACCTAATTTTACCAGAAAATGATAAGTTTCATCAATGCATACATCTAATTGAAGGATGTACATATATACACAACAAGAAATTTGTTATATTGAAAAAAATACATGAGACACATTTAGAATGTATAAATGAGAATGGTAACACTGTTGATATAAAGAAAGTATTTTGGACTGCTAAAGAACATGAATGTGTTGATCAGAATTATAAATGGTTGTGTAACAATTTTGATGTAGAAGATTATAACATTCTTCAATATCCATTAAGACCAATATTACTCACATACCATTATGTACAAGGACTTACATTCAATAAGCAAACTATAAGTATTGATTTGGATGCAGCATATATAAATTCTCTGTATGTTGGATTTAGTAGGGTTCAAACTTTAGAACAAATTACAAATATTGAATCGAGTCTGTTCATAAATTTTGTATATACAATGTATAAAAATGATGAATATTATTACAAACTACCAGCAACAACATCTATATTAGATGAATTGTGTAAATATATAAAGGATAGAACTTATAAATTTGATGATTCTATGTTAAATTTTAATGATGTGGAGAGGGAGAGGTTTGATAAATCAAAAAACAAAAGGTATATAAGAACTAGAAAGAGATATTATAATAGTGTAAAACGTAAGCATACAAATGATGAAAGTAGTAGCAAATTATTGGAAATTATAAATAATTTTTAATGGATAATATTGTTCATTCCCACGGATTTTTGTTTAGTTTAATTGATCAATTTTTGACTGATTTGTCAACTTTTTATGATGTATATAATAAATCTATAAATGAATTGCTTGATTATGCAAATAGTATACAATACAAAGAATGGCGAGAGTTGTATGAAATCACAAATTGTATAAGAGATATAAAAACACTGAGTTATAATCTCACAAAAAAATACAATAAGTATCTCATGAAATATAAATCTCAATTATCAAAGCTTGATAAGAATATAAATATTGATTATTTAGTAGTATTTAAAAGACATGAATATATTAAAAAATTAAGAAAAGACTTGGAAAACGGTATTTTAGATATTGATTTTAAAACAAAATTAAGATCATATACTGACGTTATTAAAAAACTTAAAAATAATATAGACAAAGAAAATAAAAGAATTAATTTGCAGCCTATAAATGTGAATAAAATAATAATCAGAACACCTCAAACGTCTGTAATTCCACCTGAAAAATTTACAGAACTTGTAGATGGTGTTAATTATATAAAGGCAAATTTAATTACATATAGTGAACAGATAAATAAAAATAAAACAGAAATAAAACAAAGAGAAGTGCATGCAACTATACCAATTGAAGAAAATCAATTAGAATATGATGACGATTATTTTGATGAGGTTGATCCTGACTATATAAACACAAATGTTGATCAAATGGATGTTGATTATGGATATATACGCACACTAACATCCATTGGAGATTTGGAAGAAAGATATACAAGACTAGCAGAAGAATTGGCAAGGACAGAAGATGATGTAAAGTTACTTAAACGAAAAGAAGCAACTCCACAATTTGACATGGACGCTATTCTTGAAAGTATGAGAAATGTTGAAGCATCTGTAGATGCAAAACTTGTACAAATTAACACATCATGGAATAACAGAAGAAAAACAGTATTTGATGATATTGAAGAAGAATTCGAAAATGAGGTAAAACACTCTTTAGAAGATGTAAAAAGGCAATTAAGGGTAATAGATGGTAATTATAAAAAAATTGAAACCAAAATAGATGAAATTGCCAATAATAAAGAAACTCTATACGTATCAAAGTTAGAGGATGTAAAAAATACTATATTTGGTGAAATTCAAAGACAATATACAAAATTAACTGGAGATGTAGAAACAGCTATTAAAAATTTGGATACACCTACTACAGACTTTATGTTAGACGTACAAAAAAATATTTTAAAGGATTTGGCTAAATATGTACAATCTGTCATGTTAACTGAAGTAAACGTAACAAATATTACAAGGAATACTTTTGAATCGTTATATGATGAATTTGAAAATCGTGAAAAAGATATGGCTACGGGGTTAATTAGTCGATTTAACGACTATAGAGAAAGAGTTGAGCAAATTTTAACAGATAAAAATAATGAAATAATTAATACCTTGGATGTTGGTGCTAAAACCATTGAGAAAGAAACGTCTAAACTTAAAGAACATAATGAGACTATGGGTATACACCTTGATGATTATAAAACATTTTTAGAAGGTAATAAAAATAATAATAAACAAATTATAGAATCTATGAATGCTTTCAAGAGTATATATAAAGAAGAAATAGAAAACTATAGGAGTGCTTTAGAGTTTGTAACAAATTTAACAACTAAAACTAAACAAGATATTGATGAACATGTTAAAACTTTGCATTATTATAAAGAAATATTTGAAAAACAGAAAAATTTGAGCAATCTACTAGAAAATGCCATGTTTGATGATGATACTAACCTGAGAGATTATATGTGGGGGATAAAGAATTATATAGAAAATGAGAACTTTGAAAAGATTGAAAATAAACGCAGAGAAATGGACAATTTGGAAACAATATATAAAAAATTAAATGAGTCAAAGATGAATCTTGAAGAAATGGTAACCCTAAACAAAGATAATGCTCAAAGCTACAAAAGTAATTTGGATAGATATGAGACAGAACTTAATAAATATAGGACTAGTATTGAGAATGAATTAGAATTAATCAAGAAAAACAGTGAGATCTTAAATAAAAGTATAGATACTCAAAAAAGTACTGCTGGAATAACAGCTAATAATCTGGGTAAATTGGAAAAAGCTGCTACGAATGTAAAACAAAGTATAGAGCATCAGACTACAATACAACAAAAACAAGAAGAACTTGCAAAAAAAATGAATGAAACTGCAGCAAATAACTTAACATTGAACACGGCTCTTAAAAGAGAGAGAGATCGTTATGTTAAAGCTTCAGCAACAGTTGAAGCTAGAGCTGCTGATTTGAAAATTAAAGAGACTATTAACAGTATGGTTGAAAAGATAGATGCTTTTGAAGCGAAATTAGTTAAATTGCAACAAAAGGAAAATCAAAACCAAAATATTGAACAAGAAATCAAAGAACTTAAAAAATCTCTGATTGAAAATGATAATAAAATAAAAGAATTGCAAAGTTTAGCAACAAGCCAGACTAATAAAGATAATAGTGTTAATAAAAAATTATTATCTAACTATAGACAATTACAAAAATTAAATAGTCAATATAATGATATTGTAAAATCAGTAAGCAAAGTTAAAGTTTCAATAAAAGAATTGAAGGCTCTTAAGAGTTTATTAGTAGATGTTCAAGAAGAGCCTGTATCAGTTGGTGGTACAATTGGTAAGAAAAGAAGATTAAAGTAATGTATTATGGTTATACTTTTTTAAAATAAACAGTATTTATCCAAAATGACACCATACAAAATATTAAAAGATTATTATGATAATATTTTAAATGTTGACAAATGGCCAGTATTTACTATATTACGAGAATTATATAGAGATAATAAAAAATTCAAGTTGTTAAATGTTGATCCCGTTAACAATAATTATGAAAATTGGGATGAATTAAGAAAATTTTTAACCCATGATAGGTACCTTTGTGATGTAACCATGCTTGATATACATACTTTCACAATATCACAGAGAATGTATGATATATTAGAAGAATTCAAAAAAGATTACATACCAAAGATTGATGTTGAAACATTTGAGGGTTTTGTTCTTACAAAAATCTTTCTAAATTCATTTGGTGATGAAAATATAAAAAGATTTATATTGTATTGTATGAATTTTGCTAATTTGCTAATATTTTTAGAAGCGATTGATTTATTGTACATGCAAAAGTTTAACAATGCAACAATAGAATTGATCTTCTCTAAAATATTATTTAGAGATGTTTATGATTATGTACCAAATAACCCAATAGCTCAGAATGATATCATAACAACATTGATTTCAAAAGAAAGAAAACCTATAAAAATAACACTTAAGAGATTGATAAAACACACAGATTATATAAATAACTATAAAGTTCAGAAATCATTTGATCGTATTGTACAAACTATGATGGATCATTTTAAACAGAATGAGGAAATTATAAAGATTTCAGAGTTTCATGAAATATGTAAAAAGCTGTATGACTTAAGTTTTATGACTAAAGGGAAGCTAAATGTAGAAATGTCTAGGAACATTGCTAATGATGAGGATGTTTTGTTCTTGATCAATAGATTAAATGCATTATATGCAAATGTTCTTATATTAGTATTGTTCAAGCACAAAGAAGAGACTTCTAAGCATCAGGATATATTATATACGGGTTTAATACAACTTTATAAATATTACAAGAAAAATGGCCAATGGTAGTACCAATTACAACTTTAACATTGCACCATATTCTTATTTATTGACAAATAAGGATAGAATCTTCCAAAAATCTGATTTAGTAGATGGAATTAACAAAATAGCATATTATACATCAACTGATGTGGGTGATTATAATGCAACAATTTTTGAATTGAACGTTCAAGATGATAATGTTACAATTCTGGAAAAAACACGATATTCCCAGAAAAGGGGATTAAAACACAATACACTTAAGAATGTTAATTTCTTGAATATGTGTGAAGATAACAATATTAAAGTATTGTTACATTCACTTATGTTATCACCTGAATATGATACAGAGGAAGAAAATTATAAATATATAATGGTAAAAAAGGGTAGATCATTTTATAACCTGTACGGAAAAGACCGGAAAGTTCCACATATACACGTCCCGCGCTATGAGAATTTGTATATGATTAAAATAAATTATAATAATTTTGACAATGTATATAATGTCAAAAACATTTCTACATTTGAACTTTGGTTAGATGCTAACAACTTTAAGGTAAACCTTAAATCTAATGAAAAACAAGATGTTTCTGATAATGATTTTGATATGGAAAAGGCATTATTATTCATAAATGGTAATAAAGATGAAAAGAATAAGAAATCTACAAAAAATAAGAAAAATATTAAAAGGAAGAATAAAAATGACAATGAAATATTTGAATGGTGGAATGATTGTTGAGTTAAAAATTAATTTTTAATTTTAATACTTGTACAAAAATTAATTTTTAATAAACATTAGATTCTTGTAAGTATCCTGTCACCTTTAAAATCATCTTGTCATCTTTATCATACTCATAATAGCCATACCTCAAAAAGCCATTAAACCCAAAAATGTCATCCATTTGTTCTATATCAATATTGTTTCTGTTTTCTATAATGTGCCACATGGAATTAATTGGAGAACTACTCGAGTTGATAAAATCATCCAAAGTTTCATATCTTTTACGTAGTTGAATGTATGATAACCATAATACATAATGTATGGGGGTTAGTGGAATATCATAACTGTTAATGTTATATTTTTTCTTTAAGTTCTCTATATACTGTGGATCAATTTCTGTGGATAATATAAATGTAATCACTTTCTGCTGTAATTCAGAAAGTTGTTTTCCATGTATAAAAGAATAAAATGAGTCATTACTTGTAGCTATAACGAATGGTTGTATTTTATTTTGAACCGAAAACAGATTTATGTAATTTTCTACTCTCTCTGGTGTAATTTTTATATCATTCATATGCCATACTCTGGCCTTTATAATATTTGGAAGGTATGAGTAATTTATGGGGTGTCCATAATGTGTTGGTGTATTATAAGTGAATAATTTTGCCAATATATTTTTTCCTGTATTTGGTTTTCCAGACTTTCCTTTTAAATGTACACATCCAATATCTCCAAATTTCTTATTAGCCACTGCTTCGAATATATGGAATAAGCTGTTATTCCTGTTATATTCAGGATCCTTAATGATATATTCAATGTACTTTAGTCCTGCAGCTACATAATTATTATAACATTCTCTAGTTGCAAAGAACATTTTCTTGTCTTGATCCGTTGTCTTACATTCCAAATATCTATATAACATGTAGTATCGGTAAGGCATTTTGAATGATTTTTCAATATTCTGTTTGTTGACATGGTCGATGGCTGTCCTAATTTCTTTGTCAGTATAAGCCGACATTAGTCTTATATATGATCTTTCCTTTAAAATCATACTGATATCATTGTAGTTTACAAGCTGGTAGTCCTTTATAATCTTGTAAAGTCTTGTCAAGTTCCTATACTTGGTTTTATTTACTGCAATCATGGTGTCTTCATCTTCAGAATCAAATAGTTGAAGTTTGTTAGAGTTATTTACCATATACGTGCACTTAAATTCATCATCTAAATTACTAATAGCTTGACGCTTGTTAGAGTTATTTCCCATATACGTGCATATAATTTCATCTTCTGAATCACTAATAGCTTGACGCTTGTTAGATCTGCTTGAAGATGCCATAATTGTTAACTATGTTGTATTATTTGTTTTAATAACAATAGCCTAAATAACATATGAAAATTTTTAAAAATTAACATAATTTTAAAAATTAAAGTAGTTTTCATAAAAAGTTGGATTCTTATTTTGGATTTTGGATTTCAACATAATATGTCTTTGGTTTCAAAGTTATTATATTGTCTTTGGTTACATAATCAACTTTATAACCTTGGTTCACAAGTTCATTATATATAGTATTATGGCTTCTATATTTCTTGCTTACATAATTTTCCCAGAAGTCAGGATATTTCTTAATAAATTGTTCTCTATCTTGTATATTTTGTGTAGCCACAAGCCATTCCACCATGTTATCAGATATGTTAAACCATTTTTCACGCACTTCATCATCAACACATAGGAAGTCACTAACTTCATTTATCCTTCGCCTAAACGATGGAAGAATTTGTTCAATTGGGTAATAATGCTTAAAGTATGAATTTATGGCTTGTTGTCTTAAAGCTCTTTTGTAAGTATAATCAATGGTCTTTTCTTTTAACATTCCAATAACTTTATCATTTTTATTAGTATAGTATAGTACCATACCTTCAGAATTAATTCTATTTTTAATGACTTTCTTATGAATTTCCTCTATTCTATAAGAAATTTCTTCATAGAATACAACATCGAAGTCGTACATCTTCAGAAATGGTAAAGCTATTTTGGGATGTACAAGAGTCAAGTGCATCTCTTTTTTTGATGGTGGTGGTGTCATGAACAAACAAACCAATTTATCATAATGTATTTTTACAATATGTTGGTTATCTGTTTGCATAAACTCACAAACAACTGTACATTGTGTAGAATCTAAAAAGTGTGCAAGTTCATTCTTTTTATGTTTTGGTAGCATACACCATTGACGCAACACAAGTTCTGCAATTCTCTTTGTAAGTTTATGTTCTTTATCATCATATAGGTTCAAATCTTGATAATTTTTAAACACTATATGTTTATTCTTTGATCCTGCAAACAAATAGAATGTTTTTCCTATAAATCTACCGCTAAAATGTGCAGCATCACCATTCATCTTTTCCATGCATGTAATATTAGTTGTATTACTGACAGGTTCTATAAAGACGTTGTTAACAGGCTCCCTATGGTCATAAAACTTTTTATTTGCATATATTACAGTTTCATAGACTATCACACCATCTTCATTTGTTATTTTTAGAATGCTACATCCTCTTGGAATATGACGTAGTAATAATTTATCTTTACTATACAAAACATCATCAGTCTCATTCCTTTTACATTTGACGCTTATATCAATAAGTTCTAATGACACCTTTTCATTTTTAGATATTTCAGATGGTATGAAACGCGAACATTTCTTTATTTTACCTTCTTTTTCTTTAGCCTCAATGATTTTCATAAGTTCTGTTGTAGATGTCTTTGTAAATCCTTTATAGGGTAACTTATACTCCAGTAACTGGGGTGCAAATGAATTAAGGAGGTTCATAATCCTTTTGTCATGTTCTCCAGTATGTGCTAATTCATAACCTTGTATAAGTTCATCAATTTTTCTAGGAGATGATCCACAAATATCACTAATTTTGTCTTCGGCAGACAATCCATAAAATTCAGCATCCATGTCTTGATCGATATTCATTCGCCTTTCAATTGTATCATTTGGAGTAATATGCTTCACATAAGCCATCCTTGACTTTTCCTTGCTGTAATAACTATTTACATTAAAACATTTTAATAACAATATACTAAATATTTTTAGGTTAATTAGACCACATTCTCTTGTTTATGTGATTAAGAAATACGCATTCTCTTGTTTGATGAAGTATTTGATCTGATTATACGTTTTAGAAGTTTTTTATTAGGTGGAGAGTCTGCATTTTTTACAAAATTATTGTATAGTATCATATTTAAAATTGATGTTTTTATTGTTTCTAACACCTTATCATTGTCAACGTCAAAAGTATCTAAGTCACTTAACTGTTTTTGACGCTCAAATACTAATATTAGACCATAAGCTGCTAAAAGTTCCATTGTTAAATTTTCTGTATATTCATATAATTCTATACCATTTGATAATTGTTTGATTATGTCACTATCTGCAATGTCTTTACCTAGTTTTGTGAAAATAGTCGTCATCATATTTTTATCTGTATAAATGAGAGTGTATGTATTTGGATCATCTATATTACTAAAATGTATATTAAACTGCGAATTTTTATTAATTTTATCTTTATCATTAGTGACAGAAGTAATTTTTCCGTATGATGCAAACATTTCAAAATACCTAAATAATAGATTTTTTGTCATTATATTTGTATTCCAATCTTGTTCAGTAATTTGAATATGTCTACCCGCATTAATTTTTGTTATATCGTCATTATCACCGTTATAAGTTTCTTGTTGATGATTATTAACGTCAAAGTTATAATCAACTTCCATTTTTACAACAGGGTTTGTAAATACGGTCGCCAAATCTGTAGGATCTATTGGTTGGTCTATTGTAATTTGGGGTAAATTAGCAATATTATTTTTTAATACTGAATAAATATATTCTGCTAATAAGTTTTCTGTTTGATTATTGTTATGAACTTCACATAATTCATCTAATTTTGTAAGATGTTCTTGTAAATTTAAATGTATAAACTTTTTATCATTAATTTTACTCCTATATATCAATATATCTCCTTGTAAATTTAAAATGAGTGAATTAAATGTAGATATATAATAGTTGTAAGTTGCCAATGATTTGTTTATTTTGTTAATTTTTACTTGTGTCGCTGAAAGAATTCGTTCTAGATTTATAGATTCTTCTATTTCATCACTATTATTATTAGAGGATGTTCTTAATGTTAACATATGATTTGTTAATTTCATCAATTGATCTTTCACATCAAATTCTAGTTGATTTATTTTACTTTTGTCTTCATTAAAATAACTGTAAAATTGATCAATTATCTTTTCTACACGTTTGGTATATTTTTTAAGCTTATCAATGTTAAAAACTGCATTACCATTTGATGTTTGCGGTCTATTCTTCATTTTATCTTTTAAATCCTCATATTCATCCTTTAATCTTGTTTGTTGATCTGTTAATACATTTCTTTCAGCATCTGTTGCTGATTTAAGTATATCTTCGTTTATCTGTCTTAACTTTGCTCCACATGTATTATAATCATCTTCCAACTGTTTATTGTTCTTAATATTTTTAATGTCTTCACCCAAACTGTTATAATATTCTTGAGTTTTATCTTTAATATCTTGTTTTATAACAGTTAAAAGTTTCATAATTTTACTTGATAATATCTCAACCTTTTCTTGGGATGTTTTTAAACTATCTGTTGTATAGTTAGTAATTCTTAAAACATCATCAATAAATTTTCCTTTTGACATTTTTACAATAATTCAATAGTTGTGTACTTATTATCCAATTTAATTAAAATATCATATAATGTTTTGTGTATTGTATCTATAGAATTATGTTTTATTACTTCATTGTTATTATTTGCATATATTTTAATATGTCTATCATTCTTAATATTTAAATAACCACTAAGTATTGTTATTATATAGTCATCCCAATTATATGGTTCCATTTCGATCAAATTTATATTATTATATGCTGTTATTATCATAAAATTACTTCCAAAAAACACATCTCCAATTTGTGGGGTTATTACAGAATTACTATCATATAGTATTATTTTATTAGTCGCAAAATTATAATATCTTTGAATATTTAAATCCTCAAAAGGTAAAGAGGTACATTGTTTATTAATGTCGCAGAAACAGATACTAAATTCATCACGCATGATTAACCCTGTACAAGAAAACTATACAATATTTGTTTATACAAAATCTATAAAAAATACACTAAATTTAATAATTCATAACTATATTGTAATTCCAGATTTAGATTTAGAAATTCACCCAGGACGTTTTCATTTTGGGACTCATCACACTCAAGGTACTTTTAAAAAAAGAAGTACCCCTGTTAAGGAAATGAAATTTTGTAGGTTATGTACAGAAAAATTACTAGATAAAGCTATAGATCTATATAATGTATGGTACTATCCAATTATAAATTGCGAGACATTAACTAGAGGTTTAACACAGCATACTCCTGTTAGTATTCAAAGTGTATTATTGACTGGAATATTTACCAGTATTATTATTGGAATATTCCATCCAGTATTCTTTATATTAACATTTTTATTAATTGTAATGCTACTAATATATAATAATTCAAAAATAAAACTATTAAGAGAGTATTGCATTCATTATGAATAATAACGATATAACAATAAATGAATATTTAAACAATTTTAACAATTATAAATTAACCTCAAAAAATGCAGAAAAATTATTATGTTACAACATCAATGAAAAATCCCTATTCTATTGGTATAATGCAACACTACCAGATAATCTTTTAATGCATAATAAAAATATACATTTTTTAGAAAATTTAAAAACAAAAGATACGCTTTTGGGTACCCTTTTCTACATATATTCTAATTTACCTAATATTTTAGACCGGTTGGAATTATCTGATAATACATTATACTTACCACTAGAATATGTACATAAACAAAAAACAGATGATGTTAAAATTATATCATTAACAAACACGTATAATAATCGAGATATGGACATTGATATTGAATTTGATACAAATATTACTTCTGTACAAAATATCATCCCTATAAATAAACCAAAAGAAATTGTATTACTATCAAAAATACTTGACATATGCGAAAACAAAGTTTATTACCCCATAGACCAATTAGAATTTCCTATACAAAGAGCAGTCCTATACAATCTTTTTCAAAAAAATGGAATACCTTTAAATACAGACCAAGAGTTTGTCAATGAGACTATCATAAATAACATAATATGTTTTATAGATACACTTCCTAGTGGTGTAGATATAGATTTGGTTAAAACATTTTATAATTTGTCAATACCATCTAATAATAATGTATATAGCACTATACTTATGGTGTGCTTATCTACATATATGAGAATTGGGAATGAAACACCAAAGACTTATAGATCACACTTAGAAAGATTTGAAGGTTCAATATTAAATAGTATCGCAAAAAAAATTGGTTTTGACTACGATGTATTGATGAATGAAATAGAATCTAAAGAAATTAACTATGCATACAGAACACTTACGTGTGTAAGACCTCAATATTGTGATACTGACAGTGTTTCGGAAACTACAATATTTAAACTGTTAAGTAATTACAAAAATTTATTTGAAAAGAGTGTTGTTTTGGCAGATCTAAACCTATGTCCAATACACGTAAAATATATAACAACAGTATTCCCATACTACCAAAATCATTGTATTTCACATAATATAGAAACAAACATTCTTCAATTTAATAAAATGGAAGATCTTGAAAAAGCACAACAAAATACAATATTTAAAAGAATTAAGAAAATAGTCAGCTTTAATAACGACTATGAAACTTTCAAAAATACAATAGAACTTATAAATATCAGTCCAGATGATGTTATTAAACTAATGCCATTGATATATGAAAATTTTGGATTTAAATGTTCTACTGTATTAGCAGTATTGGCAAACTATCACTTAAATATGACCTTTGATACAAGAACTATGTATATGCTCATATCAAAATTATCAACTAAATATCAGCTAATGTTAGAAAATGAAACTTTATGTAAAATTGAATACAATAATTCAAATGTTTTCAATATTGTAATATCACTGTTGGATGTTTCACTACCCATGATAAACTTAAACACCACAACTATAGAATGTGTAATTGATGATATGAAGACACAATCAATTATAACTGATAAGATATTGATTGCATCAACGTCAAGATTCAACATTCTCAGTTTAATTAATGTTATGAAAAAGAAAGACTATAAAAGTTTTGAAGATGCAAAAGAATTATTTATGCTAATGTTATATTCAAACCTCTCAATTAAGCATAAAGCACTAATTTATTCCCTATTTCCCAAGAATATAGAGTTCCCAACAAAAGATGCTCCACCAAAACAGCAGGCAATTAAAAACATGGATTATGATTTTAAATCTTTATTAGCACAATTTTATAAAAATAACAACTGTTCTTCAGTATTAGATTATTACAAAACAACTAAAGATGCGAATTCTTTACAGTTTATATTAAATAATAATGATTCATTAGAGAGTAATTATGAAGATATCTAAAGATTATTTAACTTCATTTTTAAAAAAAGATGTTATACCAAAAACAGCATGGAGTACAAAATATGTAAATGGAAAATTGTGTTATCATATTAAAAATCCTGTATATTGTCAAGTTTTTTGGTTAGATTTTTGGTACAATGAATTATCTGTAAAATTTAAAAAACAAAACATGATAGAATATTTGGAAAATCAAGAATTAGATCTTCCTATTATAATTACAGAAGACTATATTCTATTGAATGTGCCAAAACCTATACAGAATATTGACTATTTTTCACAAGAAAGGTTAATAAAAACTCCATTTATGCTAAACATGTCTCTTAATTCTGTAATGTTATTAACAATTATATCTTTCACAATTGTAATAGTATGCACTCTAATTTGGGGTTCAAAATCTAGATATTCTATGATTATTTAAAAATTAATTTTTAATCATACAATATTATTCCATATCTTCTTCATCGGATACATCCATCTTTTGCTTCTTTACATTTGACACATCTTCACAAAACATCCTCTTGTTAGAGGTTGAATCTTCGTCATAATTCATCCATGTAAATCCATTCCTTGGAAATTTTATATTAAAGATATTATAAACAGCCTTCAAGATTTTGTGAATATTATCAGCATCATTATTTTCACGCTCCATCAACCGTTGTGCAAATTCTCCCACAATATTTTCATTTGAAAATTGTTTAAGCTTTTTCTTGATCATAACATCTCCAATGTAGGGAACGTCATTCACATTTTCAGTTTTATATAATTCAGATTGTGAATAGAGGTTTAGAGGTGTAATGCTACAAAGTTTTCCACGATTAATTTTTGGTTCAGCAACACCAACAACATAGCCACTAGTATAAACCTTAACATTCTGTAGAGATTCACACATCTTACTGTCAGCCCATTCATAAACATCTGTTTGTGCAAATTCTTCAAAGTTTACATTATTCAGAACCTTTACCTGTTTATTGATCTTACCAAAGATTTTGAGCTTATTATCACTAAATCCAGCAACAAGGAAAATATTAGTAGTTTCTGGATTTTCAATGGTAATATATTTTGCATTATCAAACTTTCTAATATGTACATTATCTGGATTTACAAACTGTTCATTCTTCCATTTGTTAAAATCATTAAGATTGTAGGTATTTTCAAATTTCTTTCTAATAACTTCTGGGACATCTTCCATGGTGTTAAAATCTTTTTCATACAATGTAATATGGCGTTTAGGTTCCTCGGCTTCACCAATGACCATGTAAACATGTTCATTGTTAGCCAAGCTAATCAGAAAATCACTACCATATGTATAAGCACTATCCAAAGAACGTAGAATTGTAGGAGTTGTAATATTGTTAGTACTACTATTATTATTATATTTAATAACACTAACAAATGAATCCTCAGTAAACAGGTTAATCAACATTTCAATCCTCTCCTTGTATGTCACTTGATTAATTTGTGGTCCTTCAAGCAGCAAATCAATAATTTTAAAGAAGTGTGAATTATACACAATTTCTAGAATACCAGTAAAATTACTCAACGTTTCATTATTTTGGATCCAATTACTAATATTTTGTTTAGTAGTATTGCTATCATTATTCTTCTTATTATAATGAACAAGTTCTTTAATTTGACCATTTTCTAATTTCATGAGGTATCTATCACCAAATAGGGCGATTGGTTGATAGCCATTTTTAGCAAAGCATGTTTGCTGCTTTTCACAAGTTCTGAAATGCATGTTAATATAGTTTAAAACTCTTTTACTTTCTCAACAGTTGTCACTATTAAAGTAGCAAACGTATTATATTTATAGTCTATTAAAATAATGACAACTAACCCGACAAAAATAGAAAAATCACATTTAAATATAATCAAGAAAGTAATTCCAATAGACAATATTACCGATGAATCAGTACTTGACACATTAAACAAGCTTCGTACTAATAAGGGTGCTGAACTTTCACAAAATTATAAAATTAGCATTTTACGAACAATTAAAAAATTTAACAAAAAGGTAGGTAAACGACCACAATATTTGAAATTAAAGAGTAATCGTAACAATAACATTGAAGATGATCATTTTAAAGAAATCCTAATGAATATAATTCAATACATTTATACTCAAACTATGAACGATATAAATATTTTAGAAACTAGGTCGATGATCGATACTCATATTGCTATACTTCTCATAACATCTTGCCATATAAACATAAAAGACATTTTTACAATTAGAAATGAACATCTTAACACCCTTACAAATCGAGAACCTATAAATATAAGCAAAAAAATAAACATAATACCAAAACTTTTTATAAAAGCAGAACCTATAATCAGAGAATTAATGAAACATAGAAATACCCTGTACAAAGATCATACTATATATGGCAAACTTGTAACATGCACTCCAGATATTATAAATAAAACAATAAAAGAATTATATACAGAATTTAATGCAATAAAACATATAAAATCAAAATCCAATTTAGGTTTACACAAGTTCAAATTTAAAAACTCTGATATTATTTATAGATATATATATGGAGATGGTTTATATTAATTTTTAGTACGTTTCCGATCTCCAGATTCTTCTTGTTCTTCCAATTTTCTTTTCCGATCTCCAGATTCTTCTCGTTCTTCAGATTTTTTTCCAACAAGAGCATTTTTCATAGTTTCAAACTTTACAATTAAATCACGATCTGGTTTTATGCATCGTCTTAATAATAATAATTCATATCTAAAATGTGTCAATTGTTCAAATGTTGATGGTACATGTCTATCAGCTCTTTGTCTCAGAACTATATATGTTTCACCATCAATATTTTGTTGCACTTCATAAATTTTATCTTTATCTTTATGATTTTTATCAAAATCATAATCTTTATAATACTTGGTACATATTGCCTGTTGAAAACCACTAATATGCATAAAACCATTAATGAAAACAATATCAATTGTAGGCACTTTATATTTAAACAACTTATCACTTTCAGCTATAATAAAGCCATCAGTTGCATGTGGTGTTTTAATATTATTATTTAAATCAATGGGTTTTTGTGTAAAAACTTTAAATTCCGTTTCTACTTTACCATTATTATCATATATTTGTAAATTATATGGTTCAACAATACCCTTCTTTTCAAGATCTTTTCTCATCCATTTAAAAAATTTGAACGCATCAATTGGTTTTGGCATATGCTGCTGTTCTTTTTTTGATCTTGTTGATGTATACCCACCCAAAATATCAACTATACACATATAATTATTGTCTAATACTTCAAGTTGAAAAAATATATTTTTATAATCCTTCAATGCTTCACAATAACCATCATGTATATTATTTAAAGCATCAGAATAAAATAAACGATTGTCACTCATAACAACCCTAGCTTTGTGCCCATCATACTTATGTACCACAATTTCAGATCCTGTTGGATTATAATCCTTGTACAAGTTTTTAAACACTCTACTTGCAATAATATTCAGTTGTGGTAATTCTGCCTTTTTAAATAAGGAATTGTATTTCATATTTCTAAAAACAACATAACATTCTTCCACCAAAATTTGAAAGAATCTATCTTCAACTTCTACATTCTTGTGAAAATATTTAAATTGTAATTGTCCATATTCAACTTCTGCAGTCAAATTATATACCAATCCATTAGTTGCTGTTCTTTCTATTGCAATCCTCACTTTACAATCTTTCATTATTACATTTTCATATATCACATTTCTTATTATTATAGTTTCAACAGCATCTATTTTCTCAGGCATGGCAGAATCAAATTCAATACATTCTTTACGAACATATGGAATAAAATAACATTTATCATTATAATACACTATTTTCATCATATACCTCTTATTATTCACATGTTTAAATTGCATTCTTTCTTCACCATTTTTCCTGATACCATTAGTAAAATACATGATTCTAGTTTCCTTCTTATTGTCAGGATCAACTTTTGTATTATACATCTCGACGTAAGTAGACTCCGACAATCCAATTCGTAGAGACGTTTCATATTCTTTAACTCCAGTAGATATCTTCTTTGGGATATTGGTATCTTGTGTTGTTTCGGTAGATGTCGCCATCTTAAATAAAAAATTAAAAAAATTGTATGGAATATTAAAATTCCATCTATAAAATGAAAAATTAATATAATATATTTACACTATACTAATCCAATATATGAACGACCATGAATATAATTTTCTTTTTTATCTTTTTGATAACACTAGTAGTGTTTCTTTTTTTCTCCTCAAAATTTAATGTTGCATTTTCATGATGTATTGTCCTATCTTGCAAAATCACACTCATAATATCCAATTCGATTTGACCACTAGTGGATATGCGTTTATTTCTCATATAAAGTATCAATTGTTTTGTGGGTTCTATTATAAACTGGTATGTTATTTCTTTAAAAGTTTCTTTTGGTATGGAGATTTGTAAATATCCATCTTCATAGGTCGCCATCTGAAGTGGTAAATATTAAACTTTGATAATTATAAAGTTTAATGGTAAATTATCAATATTACGGTATGTATCATTATATATGATAATGTTCAAGTTAAACTTAAATGCAAAAACGTTTAAAATTTTATAGGCTTCAATATTTTCAAAAGATGAAATTTCATAAGGTTTTGATGACCAACGCATCTTTTTATTCATCATATTTCTACCATAATAAAAATGAATAGTTTTACTACCCCTTTTTATTTCATTTTGAAGGAAATTTAACAATTTAACACTATTCTTGATTTTTGCAAAATCTGGGATGGAATTATATTGGTATATGGATGACTCCATTACTACTAAAAAAACAATAGTAAGTTAATATATTTACCTTATACTAATCCAATATACTGTGGAGCACATTCGGCGTGTTCTCTTTTAACGCTTGTTGCTGGTACAATAATCTTACCAACACAATCACACGTATTTATACTCGGGTACTTATCAAGATAGTTAATCTGATAAGAGCTATCACCATAACACATTCTATTTTCTGTCGTATTTATCGCTATACCTGGATCTACAGACTTACATATGAACTCGTAAATACCCAGAGCTGCATTTCCAATATAATAACCAATAACTCCCATTTTTGTATCACAATTATTTGTTGCGTCAATTATATTCAGATTTTTCTTACACATACCATGTAAACAGGCATAATTAGATCCCATACAGGCATTATTACAATCAGAATCTTCAAAACAGTATGATTTTGTAGTATCGCAGTTTACTTTACCCCGAGAAAACAAACTTTGTAATTTAATAAAGAATTTGGTATCCTTCAATATTATAGCTTGTTTATTATACATAAATAGCAAAAGTATTATGAAAAATAAAATTATTATAGAACATAACAAAATATACCAATAAAACATTGGTTTTTTTGGTCTCTCTATATTTTGTGTAGCGTGTGACATTTAAATATGTTTGTTATAGGATCGTAGTATGTGCTATATGTATTCTCCAATCTCTTTTTAATACTACCAATAACATTTTGTGTTAACTTTTTTTCTTTATACAAGTATCCTTTAACGATCTTCCATGGTGTATCTATATTTTCATTATATTCCAATACCTTATTATATATTGAAAGTTCATCTTCAACATTATTATTAATTTTGGATTTAAAACCCATTCCATTAAGTCCAGTACCATCATAAGTTTCGTGGTTTTTGAATAACATACTAATTTGACTCTTTATAAAATCCCATGAGTGTTTATTCTGACCTTTACCATTTCTTTCAGCATTGAGCGCATCTATTTTAGATTCCATACAATCTTTCAATTCTTCATATGTTATACTTAATTCTTTGTGAAAGGCAATCTTACACTCATACATAAGCTTATATATATAGTTGTTATTAATGAGACATCCTCTGATCAACTTTTCAGAACTTTTATTTTCAGCACTTAATTCTGGTGTTATTTGACCATATTTATCTCTAAGAGATACAAAGTGTTCGTACAATACATTAGAAAAGTCCCCAGCCATATCCTTAGGCTTAAAGCTTGTCTTTGTGATCATGTAATTACCAGAGTATGCTAAAAGATGATTATCATCAACAGTATGTTCAAAATTATTTTCATCCAAGAATTGTTTACTGAATAAAAATGGTGCAATTCTATCACGAACAGCTTCATCTGCATTGTAAATTTGAGGCATTGAATTGGCTGCAGCAATAGAGAACGCTAAAGGTCTTATTGCAATCATTTCATTTTGGTATAAAAATCTCTTGTGTACCATATCATTACCTATTAAACTTTTCAACGCACTTGCTGATATTGCTTTCATTTCAACAATATTAAACATATAGCTAGAGTGTGTGTATATAAGTTCTGGGGCTGGTCCAGAACCAATACTCTGGAAAATTTTTTCAGTACTGTAAACAGACTTACCATGCATATTAATCAACATATTTTGAAACGTACTCTTTCCAGACTTAAAAGAACCAACCAATATTACAGCTTTCTTACGAGATGTATTATGTTGGTATATGGTAGACATCATGGATAAGAAATCATTTATAACAATTTCATCATAATTAAAAGTATTGGATATGGTATATGTTAAACTTATCATTGTTTTTGTAATAGTATTGTTATTAGGTAATAAATATTTCAGAACATTTTTCATGCTATCATACGTTCTTATTGAAAAATTCATATTTTCCCACCCATAAAACAAATGGTGTATATGCAATTTAATAGGTGATTGTTCTTGTGTAAACTTGAAACTTTCAAATTTTGAATCTTGAATAAGATCAAACACAATGAGTATAGTTGCTAACGCAAAAGACTTTGCGTTGAAATGTTTACCATATACTTCTTTTAAATTGTTATAAAATAACATATCTTCTTTATATACAAATTTTGAAGTAACGTTATCCAAATTATTATTTTCAGTACCAGAACAATATCTATATACATGACCTCTAGTATATTTACCCTTTTCCGCTAGACATTTCATGATTAATTTTGCAAATTTTATTATTTTGTCAATATTAAGTTTATGCTTATCTATTAATGGTTCAATAAAATACAAGAGTTTTTCATTAACATCTTTAGCATCTAAAAGGATTTTCCTATAAATCAATGATAACATTGAAACTTCTTGGTCATCATTATAATTTGTGTTATCCATTTCCAACAAACCAGGAATCATTATTGTACCATAAAATAGTTTATTTTGTTCAGTATTTAGGATTCTAATAAGATTTTTATATACATCCTTTTCATTTATAATGTGTTTATTCAACTCTTGTATACTAATTTCATTTTCATTAACAATTTTAGCCATTGTTGGTATCTTACAATAATCTTTACTAGTGTTCATATATAACAGTGGTGTTGGTTTCATGTATAAACCAGTAATTGTATTAAACACCCCATATTTTGTATTAATAAAATAATCATAAAAATTGAAACCTGGATTAATTATGTCTAGTTCTTCAATATACTTTAACCATACAGTTTTATAATTTATTTCTTTAACCATCTCTTTTGTTATCTGATTACTTGCTTGTAACTGGTATAATAATCTATCCATGTGCATCTCAATGCTTTTTATATGAGTATTTGACATACCCATAAATTTCTCACTCGCAATAGATTGATACATTCCATTTTCATAATAATGAAGGGTATCATGTCCAACCCTTATAAGGGGAAATGTTATTTTACAAAATTCAACCAAATCAGATATAACAGATTCTTTATTGTCATACACTTTCATTTGGCATGTTATGTATGTAATACACTTATCTTTATAATTTTTTGTAACATCTTTCATTTTTATAACTCTAGTAAGATATATAAACCAAACATTACAGTTTATAAATATATCCCGAATATTATTCATACATGATATCTCCATCATAGAATCCAAAGTTGTAGTGATAATTACATTATCTTGTACATAATTAGTTGCCGTTTCTTTCAATATTTCAAGTACTGGTACTCTACATTCATCTATACTATACTCATGCTTGTTTGTGTTGTAACAGTAACTAATAACGGCACAAATGGCGTAGAAAAGATAATTACAATCTTCAATCATCATAAATCTTAACAGCAAACTCAATTTTTTATTAACATTTCCTTCAACAAGAATATTTTCATATATGTTTTTGTTAAGTAAATCACTCAGTTTCAATAATGGCACTAACATTTTCTTGTGTATTTCAGATCCAAAATTGATTTCAAAATTATTATCAATTCCTTCATTAAGATATTGATTTTCAATTTTGAAATATTCATGTATAGTATTATAATCAGTATTGATTTTTATATTTGCCAATTTTATATTTTTAAATAAAGTACATTCTTGTGTACTTTTAGTACAATTAAATTCTAATGGAGTACTCAGGTATTTTACCTCATAAAATTCTTCTATCCATTTATCATTTTTTACTTCAAAATTCCCAAGATTTATATGTGATTCATATAGTACGTTTGTCGTAACTTGTAAGGTTATATCATAAAACTCTTTATCTGGGAAACATGTAAAATGTTCATAGTTATTACCAATGACTGGTTTGTATATTTCATAACCATCTTTAGTACTATATGGTAAATCTAAAGCAATAATATCATCAATTTTGTACTTTTTTGTTATATCTGCATTTAGATAATTTTTCAATTGTTTTTTGAGAATTTCATACATTGGTAGTGTTACAGTAATGTTAAAATAAATGTGTAAATTACATGAAGTTGTCTTTTTAAATATAACACATAGATCGTAGGCATTATCTATAGACAATTTCTCATTAATATAATTACAAATTTCTGTATATACCGATCCTTCTAACAAGTCAACACTTATTAGACTGTCACATGCATTATCTTTACATTTCTTACAGTCAAAATCAAACATTAGTTTTGTTTTATAAGACTCTGCCATTCTATAAGACAATACATGACCAACTTCACCAAACCATTCTTTAAGTAATTTAAATGTGATATTTTTATCATTATATATTTTTACATTTCTACCACTTATTACATTTTTCAAAGTATAGACACTACTACTGCTACTAGTGCTACGTTCTCCATTTAAAAGTTTATGTTCAATAAATTGATTTGTTGTTTTATATACATCAGTATCCTTTTCAATTGTATACCCAACTGTATCATGTGTTTGTTTTCTTTTTTTAGCAGGTGGTGGTTGCAACAGCTCTTTATTCAAAGTTTTCAAGAGATCATTGGCTATATCATTCCAGAATTCTCTTTTATTTGCCATTTTTGAAAAATGTTATTTTCAAAAACCGACTATATAATAATGATTGGTTCAATCATATTAATATTTATAATATTAATAGTTATAGTCACAAACAATCCAAGATTATTTGAAAAAATTATTGAACATTCATCAGAAAAAACACAGTTTAATACAACATATTTTGAGGTTTATGATAAAAGTACAGTAGATAATTGTGATAGATTAATAATAGTTCAACCGTTTAAATGGCATATATGGGGTATAGATGGGCACATATACCTGTTGAACGAATCAAACAAATCGTGCCCGCTAAATTATACACCCACTGTAGTTGTGCCAAACAAAGGTGAAGACTATACTACACAAGTATTTAAAGATGTTTGTATAAATAGAGTATTCAATGATGTAATTACAAATTATACGGATTCAATACTACCCGTAATTATCGATTTCGACATAAAAGACATACAACAAGAAGAAAATAAATTCACAATTTTAGACGCTCTCAATTTTCTGTTAACAAAATATCTTACTATGGATCCACCAACAAGTGATGATGATACCATTCACAAGAGTAATGAAAAATTAAAAATGAATAAAATTAAAACTGGTGGTATTTCAAATGTTCATAATATGAAAGTATTTACTAAAAATTCTATAGATAATTATAAAATTAAACAAATTCTTCAAAGAACCAAATTTTCAGAGTAACAACCAACTAAATGAGATAGGTTTTGATCTGTAAATGTATTAGCAATCAACCTTTCATTGTATATACAGCGTTCGGAACTTATAGTTCTAAACATTATAAAATTATCATATACTTTATCTAAAATATGACCACAACTTTGGTATGTTGCATAATCATACCACACATTGGCTAGGTCTAATTTCTTTCTATCATTATATTTTATAATAGATATATAAATCGGGTCTCCATTATCATTTTTTGTCAAAAGTCTAGTACCTAATAATATTATTTTTTTTTGATCAAATGAAAACCAATGTCCATAGGCAGATAATCTACAATCTACCATATTTAACAAGTGTGGTTGTACAATACTTCTATCCGTAACTTCATCAATAGTATAAGCTACGGAAACATCTTCATAACAGTATACTTTAGATGGTCTGACATATTTCCAATTTTCCAAATAACTCTTTTGTTCATTAGTAAATACTATAAACCCACAAGAATTATTATTATATAGGTAAAATTTATTTTTACAAATATTTGTTATTTCAGAATAGTCTTTGAATAATTTACTATATTCATTATCTGATATTTTTGCATATAGAGAGTGAATAAACCCATTTTTTATATTATCTTCGTATAATTTAAAAGAACCACCTAAATCAGTACCATATTCATCATCTAGTTTATTTATAGACATCCAGTTTTTGCTATTATATTCTGATAATATGGACGACATGCTTACACCCTATAGTATTTTTATAACAATTATAGCCTTTATATTTTTGATACTATTAATATATATAATATCTATTATAGTATATCCCAAAAAACCTATTGAATTATTTAAAAAATCTTTAAACATGAATGCATCAACAGACATCAATGATGATGCAACATTTATAAAAAAGTATAATTTTGAAAAACATAATTATAATTTGTACTATTTAGAGAAAACAGAAGATTATAGTACTATTATAGTTGATTTACCAGGAGGTGCATTCATATCAAGTTCCAATACACTAAAACCATATCTACATATTGACCAACCATATAATATAATAAGTGTTGAATATCCAGTATTACCCTATGGAAAACTAAAGAAAGTTATGGAATACCTAGAGGAGATATTTAATTTTATAAAAAACAAACATGGTGATCCTAAAATCATACTATGTGGAGCATCTGCTGGATGTTTTTATGCTACAAAAATACTAAATCTTAATAAATACAATATCATCAAATATATTTCTACATGTGGTTACTACGGTTACAAGACTATAAAAAATATAATTACTATAGTCGGTGATAAATTTTACTTGAGAAATGCAAGTGGTGACACTAAAAATGATTGTATACCACCCCCAAGTAACATACAATGTCTTTATGTTGTAGGTAGTACTGATGAATTAAGATTTAGTACTATAAATTACCTAGAAACATTTGGAAATACAGATAATATACTACAATATGAAGATGCCGACCATACATTCTATTTGAGATATAATAGTCCAATTGCACAAAAGTACTATAAAGATCTTGGTGATTTTATTAAAAATTAAGTGTATGTCATATCTACATTATAATCATTTACTTTTTTATTTTTTTTAACTACTTTCACATTATAATTTTCTAATAACTTACTAATTGTAGTAGATGTATCTTCTACAATACTTTCATTTACCTCATTTTCAAAGAGAGATTTATCTTTTTCATTTTCTACATTTTCAATAATATCATCTTCATCATTATTATGAATTTGTTTAGTAAATACATTCATCATATTCATAGCATCAACATCACCATCACCATCATCTTCAATATCACTATGAATGTCTTCTATTCCTTCTGTAAAAATGTTACTAGTACCATTGTCTTCACTATGAATTTCTAAATCTTCATCTATTGCTATTGAATGATCACTAACTACCGATTCATTATCATTCTCAGGAACATTTTCATTATCAAACAAATTATCTAAATTTAGAGTCTTCATTTTTTTACTACTACATACACTCACATTATCTTCAATATCATCATACGTTCTTTTTGGTGTTGCTGGTTTGATTTTATTATACAAATCATCGAATTCTGGATTTGTTAACAATGTAGTAGTTTCCTTTTTTCCATCAAGAGCTCCAAGTAAACTTGTTATATTTGATGAAACCAAACTCATTACAATGTTACTAGCAACAATAACATATATATTATTACTCTTATTACTATTTTTCTTCTTAATTATATCATTAACTAGTGCAATGCGTTCATCATCAGACAATTCAACATTAATATGTTCAGGATGAATGTGCGTTAAAATTGGTTTTAGACAATTCATTACTTTTGATTTTATGCCGGTTTCTGATGAAACATCGTTATTAACAACTGCATTTCTCAAATTAGTCAGAGTAGATTTTACTATATTTTTACCAATAACAATCATAATTCTTTTATTTTTAATTTGATTATGCAATCCAAATAGACCATCAATAGTATCCTGAGATACTTTATCTTGAGATTTAATAAAATCTCTAACTACATCATCACTATTCAATACATTCCGTACCAAATGACGATGATAAATATTTACAGGTTCATTCTGATCAACATCAAAATTTATGGTATTTGTAAAACTATCCATGTTCGACTACTTTATAATTTAATGTATATATCTATTAAAAAAAAGTAATTTAATATAATTTTACAATACACTTAAGAAAGATTATTAAAACCACACTTTGTCTTCATCCTACCTGACGTCCACACATGCCAAATACCAACAGCAAGAAGAATAAAACTAATTACAGCAGAACTAATAATTAAGCCATTAATATATTTTTCCTTCTTTGCCATCTCCTCAGTATCCACAGGATTTACTGCACCATTGTAAGATGCTGCAAATACTAGCATAATAAATATAATTACAATAACCACAATTTCAATCATTGCAGAAATTTGCACACTTCTCGCAATTTGCGCACATGCGGGCTTGATATAATTCATAGCTTTGGCTTGCATTTTTTTCACTCTATTATAATATTCAAATACATTTATAATAAAAAGTATTACAATAATTATTAAAAAAACAAAACATTTTTATAGTCAGCATATACAATATCAATTATTTATTGTTTTGTTATTTTTTTTCATTAAATTTGATATATTTTCAATATATTGCGACATAATATAGATCTTTAAATAATAATCAAATTTTACATAAATTATTCGCTCATCTTCACACTCTAATTCCTTACTAATGATTTTCAACAATTTAGAAAAATCATCAGGTGTTTTTACTACAATATTAGACACCTGTTTATTTTCTAACAGTTCACAATTTTTTGTATATTGTAAGTTATTTGTGTATAATATATAATGTGGGTAAATTGAAAGATATTCAATATTTGTATTAAGGTTTATATTATCAATCTTGTCATTAGTTAGACCTGAAATGCAAACGAATAACATTGTAGGTATTCAATGCTTTCACGAAACACACAGTCAATTTTTTACAGATTATAATATAGCTAGCTGTAAATTTGTTTGGACTGAAGAATTAGTTTGTTATCATGTCATAAGTTTAAAAACACCAGTAAGTATTTATGACTTAACAAGTTTACCAACAGTACTATATCATTACAGTCAAAACAATTACATTGATGAAATCTGGGAGAAGGTTTCTAAAGTTCCAATAAATTCATTATATAACATTGATCGTAAAAGTAACATCTCTTTTATTATAGAGTTGGCATCACAAATGATACAATCAATTTGCGATTTAACTACAAATAATTTATACTATAAATTGTTTAACACTAAACGAAACAGTACTAAATTTCTACAAAATATAGCAGCTTTTACTATCAAAACACACAACTTTACACCCAAATATATTCATATGAATAGAGAATGTTTAATAAATCTTACAAATGCATCTGACGTTATGAGAAAGAAGAAACTCATAAACCAACTGGAATATTTCCCAGAAATAATCAAAGTTTTATTTTTTACTACAAACAAAAAAAAGAACCAAAAAAATCCATATATTTGTAATGTAAAGACATGCAAATTAACAGCATTGATGCCTAGATACATGTCAAGCGTTGAAGTTCAAAATACTGACTTTATTGTGAACTTTCATGATGTTTTTTGCAACTATACATCAAAAATGAACCTGTTTGAATTCTTAGGTAATATATTTCCAGATGTAGCAACAAGTATAACAACAACAATTAAATATATTTATGTAAAAAATTAATTTTTAGGGTAGATCACCCATATCATTTTGTATACAAGAAATCCTTAACTCTGATAAATCACTATCTATACGTTTTAATGTTGCATCCATTGCAATAAGCCCATTTTCCATATAAATAACATTTTGTTCCAAAGTGGCAATGTCATCTTTAATATTTTTAAATATTAAAAATGTTACAATGATTACCAAAAGAAGACCCATAATTGTTACGCCCGATATAATCACAACTGAAAATTGAAGTATAGTATACTCTTTCAATGTTGGTGGTCTTGGTACTGCAGTTACATCATCTTGTTCAGCTCTTGCTGTAAAATATGATACAATTATGTTGTCATTTTCAGTTGTCATGTCATTTGGTTTAAACCATGATTTTGCGGCATCCAAACCAGCACCTAATGCATTATCAACAGCCCAAATTGTATTTACTAATGTATTTGGACAGTCCTCTTCTGCTGGCATACATCCTAATATTCCACCAATAATACCAAAAAACATAATAAACTTTACAGTACTCATTTTACCTATTTAGTTATTACAGGAAAAAAATGTTTTTATTATTTATATTAAATATTAATTTACATATGAGTAATGGATAATGCAATCATGAGAGGTTGTCGTTATTACAGTTTCGAAATGTTTTGAAGAAATAACTTCTGGGTAATGTGGTGGTAGTGTTGTCTTTTAGTCCGATTCATCACCCTCGTACTCTCCTTCAAGCTCATAGTGATCCCTGGTGTCACGTATCTTAATGAACTCTTCGATGTTGTTAACGACCAACGGAGGCAAGGTTTTGACAGCCTCGTCTGTGAGAATATCCCTGTGTTTGTATATGGTCTGGTGACACAGGTATTTGAGTGTAGGGGTGGTCTGATGACACAGGTATTTGAGTGTAGGGGTGTCCCTCCACACCCTCACTGGTATTAGGTCGAATGGTGACGGTTCGTGGACTTTCAGTCCGTCTTCCATCATCATGGTCCAAATCGC
>SPKZ01012377.1_pt1 | contig 61114 bp, 49 predicted proteins | sample 2456571 | NCBI WGS metagenome assembly SPKZ01 (sample SAMN11192286, study PRJNA482655) | marine metagenome | biome: ENVO:00000447; feature: ENVO:00000244|ENVO:00000211|ENVO:00000569|ENVO:00002023; material: ENVO:00002151; isolation source: ocean water from marine abyssalpelagic zone ...
CCTTTTTGACGCTCTAGATGGGTCCAACCACGGATTAACCGCGTTGAAATATGGCGCAACTGCGCGAGTTCCACTTGTAATTTACCTTCGTGCGTTCTGGCACGTTGGGCAAAAATATCCAAGATCAATCCAGTACGATCGAGTACGCGGCACTGACATAATGCTTCTAAGTTACGCTCTTGTGACGGCGTTAGCGCATGATTAAAAATAACAATATTTGCGCCTAATAATTTTACCGCCTCAGCGATTTCATCAGCTTTACCAGTACCGACAAAATATTTAGCTTTTGCTGAATTTCGGGTACCAGTAATCCTTCCGCAAGCTGTAACCCCTGCGGAAGACACCAGTAATTCAAGCTCTTCTAAATCTTCGCGTTCACTTTCTGCTGAAAAATCTATATGGACTAGTATGGCTAATTCGCCGGCCTCATAACGATCAAACAAAAATTAACCCTTACTCTTCTTTATTACTTTCATTTTCTTCAGTATGTGCATGATGCGCCGTAAACGGACGAGCCGGCACTACGGTCGAAATTGCATGTTTGTAGACCATTTGACTCACGGTGTTACGAAGTAAAATAACGAATTGATCAAACGACTCAATTTGGCCTTGTAATTTAATACCATTAACTAGATAGATTGCGACCGGGACGCGCTCACGACGAAGCGCGTTTAAGAATGGGTCTTGCAATGATTGCCCCTTTGCCATAATTATTCCTTTTATTCTAATTTGAATGTATGCGTTTATTTTTATTAATAAACTAGTCTGGAATTCAAAAAAAGCAATTCTAACCAAAGACTAGCCAACAATATACTTAATCTGTTCAATATTTTGAACAATTGTCGCCTCACCATGTTCTTGTGATGGCGTTTGTAATCTATGTAGCTTATCCCATCCTCTTAGCCAAGTCATCTGACGTTTGGCTAATTGACGCGTCGCTACAATTGAGCGATAGACCATTTCGTCATAGTCTAATTTACCCGCTAAATATTCCCACATTTGTCGATAACCGACACAGCGCATCGACGGTAAATCGAGATGTAAATCACCTCGCTTATATAACTTAACGACTTCCTGTTCAAAATCTTGAGCAATCATTAATTTAAACCGTTGCTCAATCCGCTGATGCAATTCGCTCCGTTCATCAGGGTATATTGCAAATTGATGGACATTAAAAGGTAAATCGTTATCAATCACAGCCGTTAACTCCGTCATCGATTTACCAGTAATCCGATACACCTCTAAAGCTCGCGACACCCGTTGCGGATCATTGGGATGAATCCGGGTGGCCGAGACCACGTCAATTTTCATCAACTGCTCATGGACCCATTGCCAGCCATGTTGCTGCGCTTGCTGTTCAATTTCAGCACGCACCACAGGGTCAGCGGCCGGTAATGGCGATAAACCATCGACTAGCGCCTTAAAATAAAGCATGGTGCCACCCACCAACAAAGGTGTTTTTCCCCGACTGACGATATCGGCCATTTCTTTCAAGGCATCGCGTCTAAAATCGGCCGCTGAATAAGCCTCTTTGGGATCAAGAATATTAATTAAGCGATGTGGTGCTCGACTAATTTCTTCCGCATTGGGTTTCGCGGTACCAATATCCATACCACGATAAATTAATGCTGAGTCAACCGAGATAATCTCACAATTAAACTGTTCACACAGCCTAATAGCCAGTTCAGTCTTGCCACTCGCCGTTGGTCCCATTAAAAAAATTGCTTTCGGTAATACTTGTGCTGTCACGGCTAAACTCTTATTGAGTAAAATTATCAATTATTTTAGAAAAATCAACACTTTTAATCATATTTTTTAAATTATTTAATAAAAAATCATGGTGTGACTCTGCTCGCGCTAATAAATTGCTTGCCTGCGCCATCGAGAATGCGTCCTGGTTAAAACCTGCTAACCAACCACAAATCACTTCTCTAAGCTCATGATCAGACGCTGATAAATGCGATTGCTGCATCAATAGTTGCAACAATTGTGGAATGACCATCGCAATATCTTGCTGTCGTAACATGCTCGGCACTTGCTTAACTATAATTTGGGGGCTTCGAACCGATAATTCAATCCCTAAGCGACGAAATAATTGTTGATGATGTTCTATTTGTTCAATCAATACCCTATCGACTTTGATTGCTACTGGTAATAATAAGGGTTGCCCACGAAACCCCTGCGGCCATTGTGTTTGGTATTCACTCTGATTGACTAAGGTTGCCAAGCGATGTAATGACAATAGTTCGATAATATTTTGCCGTTTAATCAACAGAAAATTATCGTTAATGACCGATAATGGCTGACCAAACAGCTCGGTTTCACTAAATTCTGTATTATTAGCTACCCCGGTGATGGCAGAAAGCCCAGGGGTCGATAGTAAAGATTGATAAGACAACGCCGCTTGTTCTAAATTAACTATTGGCTTGGTTGGTGTGTAATTCCCGCTCCCACCACGACTAATACCGGAACAAGAACCCGTCGATTGATAATCCCCTTGGTGAGATTGAACTTCATCGATGCTGCTATGTTGCCCATAATCATGACTAGCAACAGCTGATACACTTTGCGCTGACTGGGACAATGCTTGACTCAATCCAGAGTTTAACACCGTAAAAATCAAATCATGGACCATTCGCGATTGATGAAAGCGAACTTCATGTTTCGCCGGATGCACATTAACATCCACTTGATTGGCGGGCATCTCAATGTAAATAATGTAACTTGGTACTAACCCTTCTGGCAACCAATCTTGATAAGCCTGCCGGATAGCATGATTAATCAATTTATCACGCATCATCCGGCCATTAACATAACAATATTGAACATCATTATGGCTTTTGCACCCTTGCGGCAATGCCAGCCAACCACTTAGTTTTATTTCATGGTGCTCATTGGTAATAGCAATGGCATGCTCGATGAAGTTCTTACCACATAATGCGGCAACTCGCCGTTCTCGTTGAGCTTGAGTGGTTGCTATTTGTAAGTTTTGTAATATTTTACCATTATGCTTTATCAAAAATTTAATTTCAAAATGACTTAAAGCAAAACGTTTAAAGAGTTCATCAATATGACTAAATTCAGTTTTTTCGGTCCGTAAAAATCGCCGTCTCGCCGGGGTATTAAAAAATAGATCCACAACCGAAACCGTGGTTCCCACAGGATGAGAGGCGGGAATAATTTCAACCGCCATATCACGCCCCTGCGCATAAGCTTGCCATGCTTCACTTTGTTGTTGTGTTTTGGAGGTAAAAGTCAGACGACAAACCGAGCTAATACTGGCTAATGCTTCTCCCCTGAATCCCAGAGACACGATAGCTTCGAGATCATCCAACGTAGATATTTTACTGGTGGCATGACGTGATAACGCTAATGTTAATTGCTCCTTAGCAACCCCACTACCATTGTCTCGTACCTTAACTAACTTTGCACCACCGAGTTCAATCTCAATCGAAATGTCGCTAGCACCGGCATCAATGGAATTTTCAACCAACTCTTTGACCACTGAAGCCGGTCGCTCGACCACTTCCCCGGCGGCAATTTGGTTAGCTAAGCGCGGGGATAATATTTCAATACTCATAATAAGGAACTCAAGTCATTTAGCTCAAAGGGATTTTTAACACTTGGCCGATCCGCAAATTATTACTACGCAAAGCATTGTGTTTTTTTAAGGCCGTGATACTAATATGATAACGCTGAGCGACCACAGACAATGATTCGCCACGCTTAACTTTATGAATTAAGCTTCGTTGATTAGCATATAAAGAGCCGCTCGGCGGGTTCTTTTTAAAGTATTGATTAATAGCGAGATAAATTGCCGTTGCCAATTTTTTACGATGTGCTGTGTTATACAACTTCCGTTCATCTTGGGGATTAGAGACAAAGCCGGTTTCAACCATTAATGATGGAAAGTCTGGCGATTTTAATACCGCTAAGCTCGCCAAAATGAGTTTATCATTATGAACATTAGTGATCTGCTTTAAGCGAGCTAAAATATCATCGCCAATCTCATAGCTTTCTTCCATCGAATTTCCCATCGACATGTCAATTAAGGTTCGGGCTAAATATTTTTCATTTTCGCTTGAGTCAATAATTTCACCAACGCCACCCAGTAACTCAGAATAACGCTCTTGTTTTTCAAGAAAGCGACCAATTTCAGTATTAGCTCGTTTCATTGATAGCACCAACACCGACGCTCCACTGGGTTTCGGTGAGGTAAAAGCATCAGCATGGATCGAGACCAACAAGTCAGTTTTCGCCTTTCTCGCAATTTCAGAACGACGATTCAGCCCGACATAATAATCACTTTTTCGGGTTAATACGGCTTTTAGCCCCGGCGTGTTATTTATTTTTTTAGCCAGTAATTTAGCGATACCTAAGGTGATGTGTTTTTCATAACGACCACTGGCGCCAATGGAACCAGGATCTTCACCACCATGTCCGGCGTCAATCGCAATCACGATATCTCTGTTCTGTGATTTTTTATCGGCACTGGTTTTAACGGTTTTTTTAATCTTTGTGGACGCACTAATGGATGATTTTTTAACAAAATCAATCACCAACCGATCACCATAAGGGCCGGTCGGTGGTAGGGAGAATATTCGAGGCTCAATGGCTTGTGTTAGTTCAATCACAATTCTCATCATGCCTTTTTTCGGGGCTTTACTGGTTCTTATTTTTTTGACTAATCGCCCTGAAAATTTAAGTTTAGACAAGGTAGTCGCTAATTTTGATCGTTCAAAATCAATCACTAACCGATCGCTATGTTGCAGAGTGAAATAACTAAACTTGGGTTGTTGAGTTAGATCGAACACCACTCGATACTTATCGGGTGACGGCCAAACTCGGACATCTTGCAGTTTGTTAATTGGGGCGGCCAACGATACCGTCGTCACAACAAATAAGAATAACAACACCAAATATTTTAATTTCACTCTCACTTCCTTATGACAATTTTGCCAATATTTTTGAACCATTTTCACTACGCGCCTGTAAATAAGCAGTTCTTTGTTGACCAATATATTTCAGGGTTAGTTCAATATCAGGCGTCGACAACAAGCCAAAACCGCGATCAGGCCATTCTATTAGGCATAAACTATCGCTATTAAAATAATCTCTAATACCCATAAACTCTAACTCTTCAGGGTCACAGACCCGATACAAATCGAAATGGTAAACGCGCCAAGGCGCCAGTTCATAAGGTTCAACTAAGGTATAGGTTGGGCTTTTCACATTGCCCTTATGGCCAAGTGCCTGAATAAAACCACGGCTAAGCGTCGTTTTCCCTGCCCCCAAATCACCATGTAAAAAGATGGTGGTGGCTTGGACACAAACAAGTGCTAATTGGCGACCAAGCGCAATAGTTTGCTCACTGTCAGCTAAAGAAAATTCACGGGAAATATAGTCATCATGCATAATATGTTTGATTATTATTCGCTAAAACAAAAATTATACCAGAAATTAATATCGATTGACTATTAAGGAAGATAAACGCTAAAAAATCACATACAATAAAGCAATGCAAAAGTTAACCGTAACTCTCGACCCTAAAACATTGCGCTCACCCTGTGTCGCTCAGTGTAAACTAAATCATGATGAAATATGTACTGGCTGTCATCGTACGATAGATGAAATATTAACTTGGTCTAGTTCAAGTGATGAAACGAAACGACAGATAATCAAACGCATTATAGAAGTGCAAAATAACCTTACATAATTTGCTCAGTGACAGCTACTTTATCTTCTGAATACTCTTCACGAATCGCCAATATTTCTTCGATATTTTCTATAAATATTTTCACAATGGCTGGGTCAAATGAAATACCAGCCTCCTGCTCAATTAATGAAATGGCTTTATCAACTGGCCAAGCCATTTTATAAGGACGAGCAGTGGTCAGAGCATCAAATACATCGGCGATTGCCACAATTCTTCCCTCTATTGGAATTGAATGACCAGATAGCCCAACATTATAACCCGTACCATTCCATTTCTCATGATGAGACAAAATAATACTTCGAGCCATCTGTAAAATCTCAGAATTAACGTCCCCCAATAAAGCGACTCCATGATCAATATGAGTATTAATAACACGACGTTCTTTGCTAGTTAAACGACCTGGTTTTAATAAAATACGATCTGAAATACCAATTTTACCAATGTCATGTAATGGCGCCGCTTTTTCAATCATATACACCACGGCACTGGGTAAGCCTAATTTTTCAGCCAATAGTCTAGAATATTGCCCAACACGTACCACATGCTGCCCGGTATTATCATCTCTGAGCTCTCCCGCTCTTGCTAACGTATGGATGAGTGCATCATTGGACATCTCCAGCTCAATTGTTCGCTCACGCACTAACTGTTCTAGTTTTTTATTCATACTCAGTAGCGCATTATGATGTGCCAACATATTTATAATATTGCGAGTTCTTAATACGACTTCTTCCGGATCGAAAGGCTTATGAATAAAATCATTAGCACCGGCTGCCAGTGTACGATTACGCACGTCATTACCCTCTTTGCCCGAAATAATAATGATCGGAAGATCATCAATCTGATATGTCAATCGGACTTCTTGCATCACCTCATGGCCACTGCGATACGGCATTTCGATGTCGAGGAATAATAGATCGATATTAGTGGATTGAATTTTACTGAAAACAACTCGAGGATCAGTAAGAATTGAAACATTGGCCGAAAAATGTTCTTGGACTAACGAGGAAAGCACCATGCAATTGATTAAAGAGTCATCACATATTAGTACATTAATTTGAGTCTTATCCATAAGAAATCACCTTAAGCTCCATCTTGATGGTTATTTAAACAAACTGAAATTGACAGCCAGCCTTAGTCTATAAATCTACCGTGCTATCGGTATATTTTCAAGACTATTTTTATAATTTTATTTGACAAAAAAAAAGCACCCAAAAAACCGCCTGGTTTTTGGGTGCTAAGATCAAACAATTACTTAAATAAGTTTGAATAAAGACCAGAAATACATCTAATGTCTGATAGATATCATCAACCAATTACAACAATAATTCAATAGTAAATATAACAAATAGCAATATATACATTTTTCATTTAACATAAGTGGTAATTTATTAAATATAATCTAATATGGAGCTTGATTTATGCCTAATAACTATATGATCGATAGTTTAGATAAAAACATTTTAAGAATTCTAACCAACAATGCGCGTGTTCCCTACACCGAACTCGCGAAATCTTTTGCCGTGAGTCCCGCGACGATTCATGTCAGAATTGAGAAAATGAAACTGGCTGGGATTATCACTCGGACCATCATCGAGCTCAATCCCAAGAAACTTGGTTACGATGTCTGCTGTTTCATTGGGATTAATTTACGTAGTGCCAAAGATTACTCGCCAGCATTAGAACAACTTGAACAAATAGATGAAGTACTTGAAGCCTATTACACCACTGGCCATTATAATATTTTTGTAAAAATACTGACTCGCTCAATCGATCATCTGCAACAAGTATTAGTGAATAAAATTCAGGCAATCGACGAAATCCAATCAACCGAGACCCTAATCTCACTTGATAATCCAATCAACAGGGAGGTAATACCAATCTGATTAAATGATTGCCCACTTGTGCTGGTTAAAATCAACGAATAAGACTACCGCGTCCTGCTAGCGTCCCTTACCTACATTCTGCTGTAAGCACAGCGTTGCTTTCAATCCCAATAGCTTGCTATTACTCGGCAATAAGCTCCTGCATTGCTCTACTATCGACATCCATGTCGAAATCAATCAAGCGCCTTGCATTCATTAATTTTTCCTGCGCACAACAAAATCACAAACTTAATCAAATTGGTATAACCCCTTAATTGACCATTGCTGTTTAATCTATGCGCTGTTAATCTAAATAAAAACCGTTAAGGAAGAATTTTGCCACTTATCTTAATGATAGTTTCAGGGTTTACTCTGCTGTTGTCTATTTCGGCCTCGGGTCAAACGCCGCCACATCATGATCGATTTAAGCAGCAGCGCGAGTTATTCTTAACCGCCACTCAAGAGATTAATGAGCAGAAAACGAATGCAGCAGCGACTAAACTTAAACAGTTAACGGATTACCCTTTACTACCCTACCTTGAGTATCAGCTGTTATTATCGAAACTTTCACAACAGCCATTGCCAAAAATTCAGCGCTTTATAAAAAAATATCCCGAGTTACCGATTACTAAACGTTTACGCCTCAAGGCAATTGTTGCTAAAGCTAAATATCGCCATTGGGATGATGTGTTAACACTTTATCAAGCTGGCGACTCAATTCGTTATCAATGCTTCAATATAAAAGCTATTTATCATCGCCAAAATAAAAAACGAGCACTGACCATGGTCAACGACATTTGGTTAACTGGTCACTCCTTACCAAAGTCCTGTGATTCCTTACTCACCACTTGGAAAAACTCAGGACGACAGAGTCAGGACTTAATTTGGCAACGCATTGAATTAGCCTTTGAACAACGTAACCATCGGCTGGCTAAATTTTTAGCAAAATCACTGAATCATCGATCACAGAAAAAATTTAAAAGCTGGTATCGTTTATATCAAAAGCCACAACGATTAGTTAAAAACTATTATCGTCAACAACACAGTACGTTAGCTAACTCAATGTTAAAGATTGCTGTGGTACGACTGATTCAACAGGATCTGCAGCAGGCCATTGAATATTGGCCAACGATCAAATCAATGTCGCAGCTAAGTACGCCCACCTTAGTCAAGTTGAGCAACAAATTAGCCTTAAAAATCATTGTCAAAAATATAAAAAATCAACAACATTGGCTAAAAAAAATTGATTGGACTCACTTGTCCAAATCACAGAACAATCAATTATTACGTGCTTTTGTCGTTAAAAAGCAATGGCACACCATTATTGAGCTTTATGCTACCCAACAAGAGCCTAATTCAGCTTGGCAATATTGGTACGCTAGTGCCCTTGAACTAAAAAATAAGCATCAATTAGCACAAGTGATCTTTAGTCAGTTGGCCGATAAACGCCACTATTATGGCTTTTTGGCCAGTGATAAATTAATGCGTCCTTATCAACTCAATCACCATGAACTAACCGTATCACCAGCATTAATCACTAAGATCTCTAACACGCCTGCGGCCCAACGTTCTTATGAGTTATTTAAACTAAATCGCTTTATCGAAGCGCGACGTGAATGGTACTATCTGGTCAAATCACTAAGCCAACCACAACGATTAGCGGCGGCACAAATTGCGGATAATTGGCAATGGCATAATAGAGCGATTATTACGCTAACGATGACAGAGCAAAGAGATGATTTAGACATTCGTTTTCCGATGCCGCATTTGGAAAAATTTAGACAGGAAGCGAAAGTAAACAACATGGCACCAACGTGGCCCCTGGCTATTTCCCGTCAAGAAAGTGCCTTTATGGCGCAGGCCCGCTCCAGTGCTGGTGCAATGGGATTAATGCAGTTAATGCCCGGTACCGCGCGGCAACAGGCAAAAGCCTTGAAAATTAAATACCGTCGAAGATCACAACTGTTTAGCGCCGACTTCAATATCAAATTAGGGACTGGTTATTTGGCTAAGATGCTCAATAAGTTTGATCACAACATTGCAGTAGCAGCCGCCGCTTACAATGCAGGGCCACATCGAGTGAAGCGTTGGGTTACTAAGGTATTACCTCAAGATCAATGGATTGAGAGCATTCCTTATAGAGAAACACGACAATATGTCAAGAATATTCTCGCTTACACGGTGATTTATCAACACCATTTGCAATTAAAAAGCAGATTACCATCAGCAGCCATCGATCCACAAAAAATGGATCTTCATTAACCGAAACTCGAGTTAACTAATATATTTAGCGGCCAAGATTTTTAACTTATTTTGATAAACCATAGCATCGGGCGCTTGGGCTAGCGCTATTTGCTCAGATAAAATGTCTTCCAGAATTTTCATCGTCGTTAAAGGGTTAGCCAACACCACTCTAAAGACAATAATCGCTTGGTTGTTATAGCACTGTGGGGTTAATTGGGTTCTTGATACAAACGCTTTACCATGACCACGTTGAGTTTTTTGCAAATATTTAGTAAATCGATTTAACGAATGATTAATCGCCAGCAGTGTTTCACTATCGCATCGTTCCATCACTGACATTAACCATGAAGGGATGTAACGATAGGTTAAAATATTGAGTGTCGGTGTGCTGTTTAGCTCAAACTCAGGATGCTCAATAATCATCTGAGCAAATTTTTTGGTTTTATTGATCCCTTCTTCAATCAACAACTCGTAGCCACTGCGGCCCAAAATTTTCAGCCCAGAATGAACCAACATCGCCATACCGGGACGCGAACCTTCCAAGGTTTTACTGCCTAAGTCCTTTGAACCTTTACGAATAATGTATTGAGCATGATGTTCTATCGAGGTTAATGCCCGCGGATCCTTAAACACCACCAAACCAGCTCCCATCGGCACATACAATTGTTTATGGGCATCAATTGTCACGGAGTCAGCACGTTCAATACCTTTGAGTAATGGGGCATATCGGTTTGAAAATAAGGTCGGAGCGCCCCAGGCACCATCGACATGAAAATGACATTGAATCTCTTGCGCTAAATCAGCCATCTCATCCAACGGATCAATACTGCCGGTTTCCGTGGTGCCAGCAATACCGACGATGGCAATCAGTTTAATTTTATCTTGCTGTAAGCGCTCGCATTCTTGACGTAATGCGGTCATACAAACGCGGTTATCGGCATTGGTTTTAATCGAGATAATATTTTTAGCGCCAAGGCCTAAAATATCAGCCGTTTTCTTTAACGAATAGTGACCACGCTCACTGACTAAAATTGCTGCCCCGCGATAACCATGTTCCAATAGCGCGTTAACCAGCCCTTCTTGGTGGACACCAGCAAACTGAGGCGTCACTTTAAAGCAATTGTTACGCGCAACCCACAGCGCGGTGATATTGGCAATAGTACCACCAGAGCCAAAGGCACCCAGTGCGACATTTTGATCGTGCATATGTTGTTGGTAAAATTCATCGTTTTGATTATAAACCAAACGGTGTAGCATCCCGGTGACCTGACGTTCAATGGGCGTAAATGATTTAGAAGTTTCCGTTTTCACCAAATTCTGATTAAGCGCAATCATAATCTTAGATAACGGCAGCATAAAATAAGGTAAAGCAGAGGTCATATGGCCAACAAAGCTTGGCGATGCGGTATGAACGGAATGAGCCACTAATTTTTCGAGCAAAAAATCAGCTTGTTCAGAGACAAAAATAGGTTGTTCCGGAATGGTAGCAACAGAGAAGTCTTTTTCGACTTCGGTTAAATCTTTTTCAACTGCCACAATATGAGATTGTAAAAACCCCTCAAGATTTTGTGATATTTCGCGATCAATTTTACCTAACGTTGATTCCTGTGTTTCTGGCACGGTAAAAACACGATGTAAGCTTTCTAAAGACACTGAAGCTGTACGTTGTTTGATCGTCATAAATATTTCTCTGCTATTTAAAAATGATTCTATTTTATTTTTATTTGAACCCAGCAGAGCAATTTAACATTATCAAAAGAGAGTTGCTAGTTTTAACAATTAGAGGGGGATCACACATCGGTAATAAAGCCTTCCTGATGCTGGAAGGCTTATCGATATTTTACGTTTATAGCTTACCTATCGTTTGGTAGAGCGCATTCAAACAGGCGCTGCCCAATTGACGTGAACGTTGTGGCGACCAGCCAACATATTGATCTGGGGTTTTAACCGTGTCTTTAAATGGCATTTCTAACGTCATTGCCAAACAGTTAAAAGTTTCAGCAATATAGTTAGTACCAACGGTCATTAAGGCTTCGCCGTGCTTATCTTTTTCATAACCAATGTCGGTTTGAAAATCAGGACTAGCCTTGATTAGCGCTTGTTGATAAAAATCTAATAACGATTGACGCTGATCATTCCAACTAACAATGCCTTCAGATCCTGCAATAAAATTATAAGCAAGGGCTTCATCACCATGAACGTCAAGACAGAAATCGATTCCAGTTTCTTCCATTTTAGTACGAACTAACAGCACTTCAGGACTATGTTCCATGGTTGCTCCTTGCCATTCACGATTTAAATTCGCGCCAGCGGCGTTAGTGCGTAAATTACCGCGACGACTGCCATCAGGATTCATGTTAGGCACAACATAAAACACCGCTTGGTTTAATAGTTCTCTGGAGATCGGATCTTCAGGATCCAATAATGAATCTAGCATCCCCTCAACACACCACTCGGCCATGGTCTCACCAGGATGCTGGCGAGCAATAATCCAGCAAACTTTTTTACCTTCACCGTCTTGACCAATTTTAAGTAAGTCCATATCTTGACCATCAAGGGTGTGGCCTAAATGAACGTACTCAACGATTTCACTTAATTGAGCGCTGCCAATCAGGTCGTGATGACGCTCCATTGAGTAAGGCGCGAAATAAGCATAATAAACAGAATCACAATCAGGAGTATGATTAATGGTAACCACTTTACCATCGAAATCAGTATCAACACGAAACCAAGTTTCACGATCATAGGAAGCAACAGCACGATAATCCTGCCACCCTTCAACATAGGAAGTTTCACTGGCATTGACAAGGTTAAGCTGACAAGGCTGATCTTTAGCACCAGTCAAACGGAAATAAAACCACTGACTAAATTCAGAATTATTGTCTTTTTTGATTTCTAAATTGATTTCACCAGTATCGCTGATGTCTAAACAGTGGATGTTACCACCATCAAAGTTGTGACTAATTTTCATAATTGTCCTTACGTGCACCGAAAGGGGGCATTATATACCCTTAATCAATGAAAATGCAGAGTTTATGGGCGGTAGGTATGTCCATATCAAAAATAAATCACATTTCTTTAACCAATAGCTGTCTACTTTGTAAAAATAATTCGTCAGCCTCTAACACCGCGACCCCCTTCTCAACCACAATAGAATTAATACGACCTTGAAGTATCCAGCCATTTGACAAGTCTATTTCCATCATTCGGTAATTTGGGGGGGAGGTTGACTGGTTCGTTTTAATGGAGTCCATTAACAACTTAATCATTAAAGGAGACTTCAATCGAATGGTCACTTGTCGTTTTGCAGTTAACTCACCCAACTTAAATCTAATTTCGTCAGCTTGTAGTGAAAACAACTCATTTTCCATTGATACCGCATTCACCTGAAAGCTTAGCGCCAAAAATAAAATATATATTATCCATTTCATCTTTATTTCCTTATATTGCCTAATATGCAATTGCATAAACAATTATTGTTAACATTAGTACAACTTTAGTAAATATCCATTTCGCTCAGAATCACATCCAATATTCTCAGGTAATATTTATAACGAATAATCCAACAATAATCCACAATAGTTAAAACGCAATAATATCATTTAGATACATTAATATCCCCTTGCTATATCCTTGATTAAAAAGATGAGATTTATTTTATTTTTTTCATTAGCTGTTTCAGTAATCTTGCCAAAATAATCCTGAATGATTAGCTAGACAAAAATGCTATTGACAGTGCTGTGCCTAACACATAAATTGAACCAATATATTCCTCCCTGCTGGAGGTTTTTTGTTAAGGAATCATCATGACTAAGGGTGTCGTACTGTCTGAAGTACGTGAAAAGATAACAGTATTAGATCAGCAATTATTGAAAATTTTCGCCGAACGCCGAGCGTTAAGCCTCAGTGTCGCACAATCAAAAGTTGATACCGTCAAAAATGTCCGCGATCAACAACGGGAAGAAGAACTACTAGTAGACCTTATCCAACGGGGTCATAAACTTGGTTTAGACGCCCAATACATTGCTAAGCTTTTTCATGTCATCATTGAAGATTCGGTATTAAACCAACAAGCTTGGTTACAAGAACGAATTAACAATCAAACAGACAAAACCACCACTAGTGTCGCTTTTCTTGGCGCTAAAGGCTCATATAGCTACCTTGCTAGTCACCGTTATTTCTCTCGAAGAGTCGAAGAAATCATCGAGATCGGTTGCAGTAGCTTTAACCAAATTATTGACCGTGTTGAGTCTGGTCAGGCTGAGTATGGAATGCTGCCAATCGAAAATACCAGCTCAGGTAGTATTAACGAAGTCTATGACTTATTACAACATACGAGCCTATCGATTGTCGGGGAACTAACTCAACCAGTTAAACACTGCTTGTTAAGTGTTCATGGCAGCTCATTAGCAGCCATCGATACCATTTATTGTCATGCCCAGCCTTATCAACAATGTAGCCAATACTTATTACCACTAAAAAATATTAAATTTGAATTTTGTGATAGCACCGCCGCAGCCATGGAGCAAGTTGCTCAACTGAATCAACCTAACCTCGCGGTTATCGGTTCACAGGAAGGTGGGTTACTTTATGATTTAACAGCAGTAAAATCCGCCATTGCTAACCAGAAAGAAAACCATAGTCGCTTTATTGTGGTGGCGCGCAAGGCGGTGGAAGTAGCAATACAACTGCCGGCCAAAACAACCTTTATCATTTCAACCGCTCAACAGTCAGGCGCATTGGTTGATGCTCTACTGGTATTAAAGAATAATGACATTAATATGACGAAGTTAGAGTCTCGCCCAATTCAAGGTAACCCCTGGGAAGAGATGTTTTATATTGATGTTGAAGCCAACTTACACAGTAAGAACATGCAACAGGCATTACAGCAATTAAACAAAATAGCCAAACAAATTAAAATATTAGGTTGTTATCCGACCGAACACATTATTGAGACCCCTATTCCACAAATATTAATTGACAGTAATACTCCGGTATAATTATGCTGCGCCAAGGATATTATCCTTGGCGATTATCACTCGCCTGCATTAATAAATTACGCGACTCCAGCAAGAATTGTTCAGAATAATCACCAAACCAATCTGATACCTCGCTAAAACACTGAATAAATCCGGCACGATCATCGGCCAATAACAATTGGTTAGCCGTTTCAAAACGCTGTAAATATCGCGATAGCATCGCTCGATTATCTGTTGAGGAAAAAATGATATCCGCATACAGAGTCGGATCTTGAGCGAATAAGCGTCCAACCATTGCTAATTCAAGTCGATAAATCGGTGAACTAAAATCAAGTAATTGCGCTAAATCGGGGTTTTCTGCGGCTAAGTGTTGGCCATAAACAAAGCTGGTAAAATGGCGCATCCCCTGCACTAAGGTCATTGCTTTATCGTGTTCCAACGGCTGAGCTATGGTTAATTTAGCCCCCCAAATCGCCATTTGCTCTAATAACCATTGATATTTTTCTGGTTGACGTCCTTCACAGTAAATAACCACTTGCTTTGCCATGCTTACAATATCGGGTCCAAACATTGGATGAAGCCCCAACACCGGACCCTGATGAACCGCCAACATCGCCGCTAAGGGTTGCGCCTTAGTACTGGTTAAATCAATTAAAATACAATGCTGTGGCAGCTGTTGTAATTGTAAAATGACCTCGGTGGTGATATTAATCGGAACAGAAACGACGACCAGCCCAGCTGCTGCAAACAACTTAGGTGATTGTTCCCAGTCATCTTTTTCCAACACATCCACTTGATAACCAGAGAGTGTAAACATCCGAACGAATACTTGCCCTAACTTACCTGCGCCACCAATAATCACAATTCGACCCAAATCTGGCTTTAAACATTTAAAGCCAACATCTTTTTCGCGATGATAAGACTCACGCATCAATCGCCGTAAAATATCTTCGATTAAATCCCCGCCAATACCTGCTATGTCAGCTTCGGCTCGGCGTTTTTTTAGCATGGCAGCTTCACGTTCGGGGGCATAAATAGGCACCCCCGCGGTGCTTTTTACTTCGCCGACATCAGCCACTAACTTTAACCGTTGTGCTAATAAATCAATGAGTTGACCATCGACCTCATCAATTTTGTCGCGTAGCTGATCTAAAGCATCACAGGATAACTCTGCCATTTTTTTTCCTAATTAACTAAATTTAAATTATACCGTCACACATATGCGTTCAGCTAAAGAAGCACTAACTCTTTTAGCGCCACTGCGCAATAATGCTTCAGTTGTTGCCCAATCAATACAGGCATCGGTTACCGATACCCCATATTTTAATTGTTCTTTAGCTAAAGAACTAGATTGATTACCTTCATTAAGGTGACTTTCAAGCATAATTCCGACCACTGAATGATTACCATGACATATTTGTTCAAAAATATCATTAGCGACAATTGGCTGGCGGCGATGATCTTTACTTGAATTACCATGACTACAATCAACAACTAACTTCGGTGATAGGCCCTGCAAGGATATTTTTTGTTCAATACGTCTAATGTCTTCTGACTGATAATTCGGGGATACACCACCGCGTAAAATAATATGACCATCAGGGTTGCCTTGAGTTTTCATTAAAGCAACCTGCCCTTTGGCATTAATTCCCATAAAACGATGAGAATATTTCGCCGATTCAAGTGCATTAATGGCAACTTCCAACTTGCCATCGGTACCATTTTTAAAACCAACTGGCATCGACAAACCACTAGCCATCTCACGGTGCGTTTGCGATTCGGTCGTTCTGGCACCAATAGCAGCCCAGCTAAAGAGTTCTGATAAATATTGGGGGCTAATCGGATCAAGTGCTTCCGTCGCCACTGGCAACTCTAATTCAGCTAACCATAGTAATAATTCGCGCCCTTGACGAAGTCCTGACTCAACATCAAATGAGCCATCCATCGCAGGATCATTAAGCAAACCTTTCCAGCCGACTGTAGTCCGCGGTTTTTCAAAATAAATTCGCATCACTAAATAAAAATCATCACTTAACTCATCATGCAATTTTTTAAGTTTTAGGGCATATTCTTTAGCACTGGCGATATCATGAATTGAACAAGGCCCTGTCACCACCAATAAGCGTTGGTCTCGCTGATGAATAATATTAGAAATAGTATTACGGGCTTGATTAATAAAGGCATGACCATTAGCACTCAGTGGTAATTGTTGTTTTAACTGCTCTGGTGTCGTTAGTACCAGCTCTGACGTGATATGAATGTTCTCAAGATTAGTGGTCATGCTCTATCCTCTGCTCAAATTAATTTAATCGACCACCAAAACATAATACAATTAATTGATTGAGTCTATATTTATTTAAGATTGAAATGGCTTTTATTGTCTATGTTATAAATTAGTAGGATCAAATGGTGGATATATCGCCATTTAGATATATGATATCGGTACACATTATTAAACTTTGATGACGACCGGCAAGGATGTAGATGCAAAATTCTCAACATAAAACAGCGATAATTTTCTTTGTTATTTTTAGCGCCTTATTTGTATTCATTTCGTTTTGGCTTAATTTTACCCAAAACAATATCAATAAGCAGAGTAATATTGCTACCTTGTTAACCTTTTCTCAACAATATGCTGCTGATTTACAATATGATACTGAGTTAGTTTTAGTTCATTTAACAGAAAAAAACTTTACTCAGGTCAATCAATTTATCGATGAGCATTACGATGTACATAAATCATGGCTAGCTGAATTGTTATCAGGCGCTCATGATAATGAACCTTTAGCAATGTTTGGCACGAAATATCTATCATTATTAACCCAACTTAAAGTGGACAAAAATACTGAATTATTACCTAACGAAAGCCAAAAATATCGAAAATTGATGCGTTTGATTGAAGATATATCACTTAATGATGAAAATATTATTGGGTTGTTTAAACGTAGAATGTTGGTCAATCTCGAACAATTGAATAGCAATACTGCACTGTCTAAAATCTTGATGCTGTGTTTACTGATTAACTTCTTTAGCATGGTTATTGTTAGCTATTGGCTGCTATCATCACAATCTAAATCAACTCATAAAAATCAGCGAATGGCGTTATTTTTTACACATTACCCTCATTTGTTACTGCGGTTATCGAATAATGGTCGCATAAAATATTTTAACAATAAAGCAAATTCAGTCATGAGCACCCACCGACTCAATAAGTATAAGTTACTACCCGCCAATATTTCTGATCAAGTAGCTAAAGTCATTAAAGACTCCAAACAAGTCATTTATTTTAATCACACCATTGCTGATGTTGAAATGCGCGGTGAGCTTAGGTTTTGCAAAGAATCACAACAAATTTATGTAACTCTCATCCAAGCGGGTCAAGCAATAAACCTCGACCAAAAAACTATCACTATCGAACAAGCCTCTTAGGGTAATTTACCTAACGCTTTTGGAATGCCAGAGCTGCCAATAAATCCGGCTAAAACTAATACGGTAATCATGTAAGGCAAGACTTCAATAAACTGTACCGGGATTATATAACCGGTACTAAACAATTCAATGCCTTGCATTCTGATCGCTAAAGCATCTAAAAAGCCAAAAAACAAACAAGCAAACATCACGGGTATTGGTCTCCATTGACCAAAAATTAGCGCGGCTAGCGCAATAAAACCCTTGCCAACCGTCATATTTTCAACAAAACCGGCACCATGGCCAATCGACAAATAGGCACCGGCTAAACCACAACAAGCTCCTCCTGCCAGCACAGATAAGTATCGAGTCATTTTCACCGACACACCAGCTCGATGTAATGCCAATGGATTTTCACCAGCAGCGGATAGCCGTTGACCTAGTGGCGAATGCTTCAAAAAGGCATCGAGCAGAAAAACCAACAAAAACGCACCGTAAATCATCGTATTATGACCGCTTAACAATTGCCAATAAATCATCGAAATAAAGCCATCTGAGTGCTCAACCCATTCAGGAAAAATAACATTAGTCACTCTCGAACTGTCATTTAATATTGGGGTGATTCCGCCCTGCAAAAATAAATATTGGCCTAAAATAGCGGTCAGTGATAATGCCAACATATTAATCGCGACCCCCGATATAATTTGATCGCCGCGGTGACTAATACAAGCGAAAGCATGCAACCACGATAATAGCATTGCCGCACTCATTGCAACAATAACCGCTTGCCATGGAGAGCCGGAATAGGTCGCCCACGCTGCACCAGCAAATGCGCTGACCAACATTTTACCTTCTAATCCAATATCAACAATGCCAGCTCTTTCACTTAGCAGGCCAGCGAGTGCGGCAAACAATATCGGAGTTGCCAGTCGAACACTAGCGTCAATTAGGAAAATCCATTGGGCTAAGTTATCCATTGTTAAGTCCTGAACTCGATTGTAGTTTTAGCCACTTGACCAATGCAGGTTTTAACATCCACTCTAAAGCGCCACAAAATAAAATCACTAATCCTTGAATCAAGAGCACCACATCGTTACCAATGCGTTCTATATTTAAAGATAACTCCGATCCACCCTGATATAACACCCCAAATAAAACACTGGAAGCAATAATGCCTAGTGGCTGTTTTCGGCCAATAATAGCCACCGCAATACCGGCAAAACCATAGCCAGCAACAAACTCAATTTTTAATTGATGAGCTTGTCCTTGCACTTCGTTAAGCGCAACAAACCCAGCACAAGCACCGGAGATAAGCATAGTAATCATGATGATTCTTTGTGGTTTAATCCCAGCAAAATTCGCTGCACGACGATTAAAGCCTAATACCCGAGTGTCATAGCCTAGTCGACTATGACTTAAATAAAAATGGGCGAACAAACAGCAACAAAGAGCCCACAAAAATGAGATATTCAGGGGAGTTGGTGCTAGCTCAATACCAAACCAAGCACTTAATTGATGAAGATAAGGCAACCATGTTTGTTGCTCAAAAGTCGGACTAACGGTGGCCATTTGATCCGGCGCATTCAGCACATTCACCAGTAAATAAACCAATAAAGAAGAAGCAATAAAATTAAACATAATGGTCGTGATCACAATGTGGGAACCGCGATAGGCATTAAGCCATGCGGGGATCAACGCCCACAGAGCACCAAATAATGCAGCGGTCAACGTGGTTATAATGATTAACAAACCAAAAGGTAATTGCGGTGGCAACGAGGTGCAAACGAATGCAACCCCAATCCCACCGAGTGTCGCTTGTCCCTCGGCCCCAATATTAAACAACCCAGCATGCCAAGCTATCGCAACAGACAGCCCTGTGAACATAAAGTTTGTCGCATAAAATAAAGTATAACCAATACCAGATTGATCCCCCAATGCGCCGTTAAAGATAATCCTTGCCGCGTTCATGACGTTTACATCTAACGCCAACAACACGACCACACCTGCCAGTATTGCTAAACTAAGATTTAGTGCTGGCAACGCCAGTGTATAAAACCACCAAGGGAGATTTTTAGTCATCAGCAAACCCTTTCACCATGAGCAAACCCAATTGTTGTTTTGATAATTGTGATTGCGCGATTTTCTTGGCTATTTTACCTTGATGTAATACCACCACAAAGTCTGCTAACGTAATCACTTCATCTAAATCATTTGATACTAATATAATTGCACAGCCCCGCTCACGCAAGGCAAACAACTGTTGGTAAATAAGCTCAACACCGGCGACATCAACACCACTAGTCGGTTGATTGAGCAATAACAATTTTGGCTGCTGACTAATTTCTCGAGCCATCACCATTTTTTGCTGATTGCCACCAGAAAAATAACCACTATTCATCTGGGGATCCGCCGGGCGAATCTGCCATTGCGCCATTAATTCACTACAATGATCAATCATCTGATGTCGATTAAACCCACCAAACAATGAACTTTGTTTATTCTGATAACCTAAAATAGATGATTCTGCCATCGACATTTGATGAATTAATCCAGACTCAAGCATCGGATCGGGTACATAACTAACCTCTAACCGACGTGCTTTAGCAATGCTATAACGGCTTTTAGCATTGATTTTATGGCCAATAAAATCGAATGAGCCAGTGCTTAATCGAGTCATTCCGGCCAAGACTTCTAGCACAATATCTTGACCAGCTTTCGGTAAGCCAACCAATGCGACAATTTGTCCAGCGTAGACACTAAAGTTAATGCCATTTATGCCCTTCGCAACGATATCTACGATGGTCAATACCTTACTTTCTCCCTTGGTAACGGCTAACTTATTTGGATGGGGTAGTAATACTTCGCGCCCTACCATATATTTAGTCAATTGCTTAATACTAACCTGACTCGGCGCAATATTTTTTATGACCTGCCCTTTGCTAACCACCGAAATGACATCACAAATTTGATGCAATGCGATTAACTTATGCGACACAATAACTACCGACACGCCTTGGTTTTTAAGCAAGATAAATAAATCGAATAAATGTTTAGATTCACTCGGTGACAAAATAGCCATCGGTTCATCGAGGATCAACACCCGAACGCCGCGATATAACGCCCTAATAATATCCACTTGTTGCCGCTGACTAAAAGTTAAATCACCAATGATCGAATCAAGCGCGAAGCTAAAGCCAAACTCTCGTATCAGTAATTGCAATTTTATCTCACTAGGACGATTATCCTGATAAAAATAATTATCAATTTTATCGCCCAAGACAATATTTTCCAGTACCGACAATTGCTCTAACCAACTCACTTTTTGGTGCAACATTCCGATCCCCAAACGAATCGCTGCCTGCGGGCTTGCTATTTTACTCACCGCACCATCAATAATAATTTGCCCACTATCCGGTTGGGTTAATCCATAAGCAATTTGCATTAACGTCGATTTACCAGCGCCGTTCTCACCAATAATGCCATGAATAGAGCCCGCTGAGACTTGCAGACAGGCACCGTTAAGCGCTTCATTGGCATCAAAGTGTTTATTGATATTTAATAACTCTAATGCAGGAACCAGTATTACTGACATGCTAACTGCTTATTACTAACATCAATAGTAAGTTCTTTATTCGAAATCATTGATTTAATGATATTAATTTCTTTCAAATCAATCGCCTGATATATCGAGCGGTTATGTTTGTCGCGCGCTAACTCAATCCAATCATCGGCCAAGCCATAATGAAATTTACCCGCTTGCCAAGTACCATTGTGATGGTTTAGCACACTTTGATAAACGGCACGTCCAACTTTTTTAACCATCGAACTCAACATATTACCTGGCTGTAACGAATTCTGATTTGAATCAACTCCAATCGCTAGTATGTCAGCTTCATGCGCTGCTAAATAGACTCCACTACCTGAACCACCTGCGGCAGCAAATACAACGTCGGCCCCCCGTTCAATTTGACTAACGGCAATCTCAATCGCTTTACTGGGATCGTTCCAAGCATTAAGGGTCGAACCAATATAATTTTTTAACACTCGGATCGATGGAGAAATATAGCGAGCGCCTTGAATGTAGCCACAACTAAATTTACTGATAAGCCCAATATCCATGCCACCAATAAAACCAATGATGTCATTGTTCGACTTCATCGCAGCCAACGCCCCAGCCAAAAAAGCCCCTTGCTCTTCATGAAAAATAACAGACTGGACATTAGGCAAGTCCACAATGCCATCAATTATAACAAAAGACTGCTCAGGAAAAAGTTGTGCAACCTTGCTAATCGCTGGTGCGGTCGAATAGCCAATGCCAATGATAGGTTGATAACCGCGGGCTGCCAGCTTCATCATAGCCTGCTCAATTTGAGCACCTCGTGCGGGTTCAAATTCCTTAACTTCAATGCCCTGTAGGCGTAGTTTTAAAACACCATTGGTATGAACCGCCTGGCTAAATGATTGATCAAATTTGCTCGGTCGATCATAAATAATCGCCGCTTTAAATTGAGCCATACAAGGCGCCCCTACAGACATCATCAGCACCATAAATAACAAGATACGCATACAATAGTTCCCCTATTTATGAGCCGGCATACCGCGCTCAACGGCATTAAGTAATCTTAATGTCTTACGATTTACGGTATTATTTTTTGCCAACTGCTGCTCAATCGCCCAATCAATATGTTCTGTCACCAATTCATTTGCTGATAATTTTTTATCGATCAACGCAGTAACTATTTCCTCACTAAAAGGCGCATTACCCAGTGCTACGGCTATATTTCGTAACCAACGTTCATGACCAATACGGCGAATAGGAGAGCCTTCGGTGCGTTTGAGAAAAGACGACTCACTCCAACTAAACAATTCAAGTAATTGTGGTGAATGTAGATCTTTGCGAGGCTTAAAATCATCTTCCAAGCTCGATTTAGCGTATTTATTCCATGGACAAATTAACTGACAATCATCGCAGCCATAAATACGGTTGCCAATCGCTTTTCTGAATTCCAGCGGAATCTCACCAAATTTTTCAATGGTTAAATATGAAATACAACGACGACCATCAACCACATAAGGCTCAACAATCGCCCCGGTTGGACAAATTTTAATACAAGCAACACAACTGCCACACTTATCCTCAACCGGACTAGAGACGGGCAAAGGTAAGCTAATCAATAATTCCCCTAAAAAGAAAAATGACCCCACCTGTTGGTTCAATAGTAAACTATGTTTCCCCACCCAACCTAAGCCTGCTTTCGCCGCCAAGGGGCGCTCCATCACAGGTGCGGAATCCACAAAAGGCCGGGCGGTAAAACCATCGACTTTAGTTTCAATTTTTTGCTGTAATTTTTTCAACCGGTTACGCATCATTTTATGATAGTCACGACCAGTAGCATAACGGCTAATATAACCATTATTGGGGTTTTTCATCGTCGAGACTATTTGAGCTTCTGGGGGGAGATAATCCAATCGGACACTAATAACCCGTAATGTATCGGGTAATAATTCATGGGGGCGAGCACGCATTAAACCGTGACGCTCCATATAGTCCATTCCACCATGATAGCCCTTGGTAATCCAATCCTCAAAGGCTGCTTCATGGCTTGATAAGTCAGTGTCGCAAATACCAACGCCACTGAAACCCAGCTCAATGGCCCAAGTCTCAATATCCTGAGCTAATTGTTGATAGAACGTACTGTCAGCCACAAAATTTCCAAATAGATAAAAAGTAAATCAGCGTAATTTTAACATTTCTATTATTGCAATGCCTTCACTTTCACCGTCACTGTGACAGATTTTTCATGCTCAAAATTTAAAGTCATGGGAAAACTGCCGCCAGCAACCAAAGGTTTAGTCAATCCCATCAGCATAATATGCTGAGCTCCCGGTTTAAACATCACTGCACCACCAGCCTTAATAACCACATTATCTTGATGCGCCATCACGATCGAACCATTATGTGACTGATTACGATGAAACATTACCTGCTTCGCCATTGGTGAGCTAGCGCTAATTAACGTTTCAGCTTGAGCGCTATAATTATGGATCATCAAGTAAACTGCACCGTTAGTCGCCACTGGCGGTAACGATCTACTCCACGCCATATGTACTTTAATCGATGACTTACTACTATGGTTCATCTTGCTGTGATCCATCTTGCCATGGTCCATGGGCGCTTTTTCATGGGCGTTGACTAGAGTCATCGAACTACACAATGCCACTGCACCAACCAATATTGCTCGTTTTAACGTAACTAAAATCATGTTAATTATTATCCTTGTTCGCCCCAGCTAAATCTGTAAGCACTAATTGAAATGCATAATAGTGCAATCGCCAGCAAAGCACCAATATTAGGCAATAAAGACCATAATGTTGCGCCATCGAGCATCACACTCCGCATACCACTAACCAAATGGGTTAATGGTAATAAATTTGCTCCCCATTGTAACCAAGGATGAGCACTGTCTAACGAAAACCAAACGCCCGACAAAAACATCATTGGCCAACTGACCATATTTAATAAACCACCGGCGAACTCTTCACTTTTAGAACGACTAGCCACCAGTAATCCCACGGCAATGAGCGAAAGACTGCCAAAAAACATTAACACAAATAAGTTAATAAACGACCCGTTCATGGTGAGGTCTAAAACAAAAATACAACTCGACGCAATAAACATCGAGGTTAATAATTGAATAAACATCCGGGATAATATTTGTGAAAAAATAAACTCAGATGCCGAGAGTGGCGTCGCCTTTAATCGTTTAAGCACTCCATTTTTACGATATCGGACAATCACATAACCAATACCAAATAAACCACTAAACATCATATTCATACCTAGAATACCCGGCAATACCCAGTCAACATAGCGAATAGCTTCACCTGCAACCGTTTGTTTACGCCGTTGTAAAAAGTTAGATTCGCTCGCTAAAATCTTTTCAATTAAGTAACCCTTACCCGATAGCTGATTAAGCCAATATTGATCACTGTTATCATCAATCACCAAATCTAGTTGATGTTGCCGTAACTTAATTAATGCTTCATCACGCGATTGGTAATCGACAAACTCAATGTACTTAAGTTGCTTAAATCCTGAAAAATTGTCGCTAGATATCACTGAATACTCACTCGAGATCACGACCCCAACTTTATATTGTGCGGTTTCCCCTTTCGAGAATGCAAAGTAAAAACCAACAACTAACAATAAAGGAAACAGTAAATTCCATGATAGTGAGGCACGATCTCGCACAAACTCTAAATTTCTGGCATGCCACAACGCAATAATTCTGGTTAACATCATTACTCCCTCAACCCATGTCCGGTTAATTTAATGAACAAATCCTCTAACGTTGGCGCTTTGATGGTTAAATGATCGAGATTAACGCTATGCGCAAGTAACTGAGACACCACCTGGTCAACATTCTCAGTCATAATCTCAATAAAATCTTTTTGTTGATTAACCCTAAATTCAAAAACATCATCATCGCTAATCGCCGATTTGGGTAATTTAATCATGGTGCCAGGTAAATGTTGCGCCAATAAATCACTCGGTGAACCCATGGCAACAATTTGTCCTCGATCGACAATGGCAATGCGATCACATAACACTTCAGCTTCATCCATGTAATGAGTGGTTAGTAAAATCGTTTTACCATCAGATTTTTGTTGTTCAATCAAGTGCCAAAAATTACGCCGAGCCTGAGGATCTAGCCCAGTGGTCGGTTCATCTAAAAATACTAACGCTGGATTATTAATTAATGCTAGCGCTAACAACAATCGCTGACGCTGACCTCCGGAAAGCTTACGATTATCACGATCTAATAATTCTTGTAGCGCGCAGCTTTCAATTAATTGCTGTTGCGGTACCGGCTTATGGTATAGAGCACTAAACAGTTTTAAAGTATCTCGAACTGTTAAAAAATCTTGTAATGCGGTATTTTGAAATTGAATTCCAATATGTTGAGAAAAAGAACGGTCTCGAGGTTGTCCAAAATATAACACTTCACCAGAATCGGCCGTAATGACATTTTCAAGAATTTCGATTGTCGTCGACTTGCCCGCACCATTGGGGCCCAGTAAACCAAAACACTCCCCCTCATAAACGTCGAATGACAAATTATTCACCGCCAGAATATCAGGGTATTGCTTGACTAGATTTTTAACGCTTAAAATAACCTTTGCCACAGTGCTTCCTCATATAAAAAAGGTCACTCATAAAAATGAGTAACCCTTTTATATTGGCATATACCTGTGACCAATGGAAATAGGTATAGATTGGCTAATTTAAACAGTATTTACTTCAGAGAACTGTAATAAGCCGCTAAATTTACGATATCAGCATCAGACAATGCAGCGGTCATACCGTACATCATCACCGCTTGGTTACCGGTACGGGTTTTATTTTTAAAGGCTTTAAGAGAGGAAACAATATAAGCTGCATTCTGCCCCTTTAAATTAGGATACATTGGAGCAATTGCCACCCCATTAGCACCGTGACAACCTGAACACATCATTGATTTTGCTTTGCCAGCAGCTGCATCGCCTGCCGCATTAGCAAGCATTGGAATTGATAATGCTATCGCCATTGCAATATAGCGTTTTTTTAACATGGTAATCTCCTGATTATTATATTTTTACGACTAAAACTTGCTCTGAGACCAGCATAATTAATCTAATCCCCTTACGCCAAGACATAGATCAAGGCGCGACAATATAAATGCAAATAACACCCTACCAGCTTATTAATTAACCGTTGTTGAATGTTGCACAATCACCATAATACGAATACTCTACTATTTATCCAATAATAAATAATCAATTAGCCATGTCTAAGCCCAATCTTCAGCAGTTTTATATTTCAGAAGAACAATCTATTTATTTATTAAATCATGCGGATGCTGAAAAATTAAGAAGCTGGATCGAGTTATGTCATCAACAATTGCAGCACCTTGGTTACCGCGAGACCGAATATATTGGTAAGGGGGCTTATGGTTTTGCTTTTTCTGCTATCTCAGTCAATAACGAACATTATGTATTTAAATTTTCTCGGATTACCTTACCGCAACACGTGCAAGATCGTCTCGAAGAAGAGGCTTTTATGCTTGAGCAAGTTGACGATCCTTTAGTACCCAAATGTCTTGGTTATTTTAAGATCGGAAAACAGCGGATCTTAGCTATGGAGCGCGCCAAGGGTATAGATCTCGAACAATACTCGATTAAAAACGGTCCTTTATCGGCCAAAACTCTGATGACCATTGCCGCTCAAATGTGTGAACTATTACTCAAGTTACGATCCTTGCCTAAGTCGATCATTCACGGTGATATTAAGCCCTCTAATGTCGTGTTTAATCACGTCACCAACACCATAGGATTAATTGATTGGGGTTCATCTGTGTATGCTCAGCTTGACTGCCACGGACAATTTGTCAGTAACAATGTGATGGAGTTAATGTCTGGCGACCTCCAGCATAGCAACGCTCGCTTAGGGGATGTTTACTTTATTGGTGAAGAACAACTCAATGGTCAATTATCATCACCGCGTTTCGACGAACAGGGACTAGCAGGTACTTTATATGCGCTAGCATCGGGGCAATCCTGTCGTTTTGGCTCGCAAGTCATTCCAATGACCTCGTTAGGGCTACCTAAAGAATTCGCCATCACCCTACAACGGATGCTAAGTGACGACATAAAAATTAGACACCAAGCCGGTGATTATTTTATTAATAACATGAAATACATGAAAAATATTGTGGTTCCAACACAGCCACCTGGTGAACAAAAAAATCAACTTCCGGTTTGGATTCATCACACCAACGATCCACTCGAGTCAGTGGTTTATACCTCACGCAAGTCATTCCTAAAAGAAGAAGCCCATCTTCACGATTTTGACGATATTGATGACGCCCAATTAGACAATTACTATAAAAACTTCCTTGGTGGCATGGGAGATAATTCCAAGGCATTTTTAGCGGCAGTCAGTCGTTTAGGGAAATTCCCTATTGTCGGTGGTTTAGCGATTCATTGGCAAGATGATGGTCTTTATATTGATTCAAATTTGAATCTCTATGATCAATCCCTTAAAACCTCGTTCTATAGCGCGGTCAATAATATGGTGGCGCTCGCTCGCGCCATCGATCGTGAAGGGATCTTTAAAGCCTGTTTTTTCAATGCCCGACAAACCAAACATATTGAACGAACAGATTCAACCAGCCCATATTATCCCAGCGCCAATGAGACCTTGGCCTTTGAAATCCACGATCGACCACAAATAGATGATGCCAGCCGCCTCCACTCATATTTTGAAGACGAAAAAGATCCCGATGAGTTATTAGTACTACCGGATCAAATGATGGAAATACTAGCCCAAATCAATCTGGTGCATCACACTGGTTGTATTATTTTTGAAGCGCTGGAAAAGGATTTAAAAATTCATAACTACTTGTCATTACTCGACGCGACACAACAACAAAACTTTAAGCAGTTGATTGATAAATTAATTAGTTTAGTGCCGTTAATAAAAGGCAGTGGCGTCTCCGGATTTATGAAGTTCCCTTACAAAGACAGTAAGTTTTTCACCTCACAGGCGACAATGAAAGATAATTTTTTGAGTAGTAATCCTAAAATAGACATCGGATAACCGATACCTATTCAGGATAGAATATAAAACTAAATTGGTGATCCTGGTGGTAAAACTGCCGGATTTAGAATGATTTTAAATTCAGCGTCAGCGATGCCCTGCTTTAATAACTGCGCGACACTTTTGTAGTGAAATCTCATCTCTGTTTGTTCTTGCTTCGCTTGGTCACTTAACCATTGTTGTAATGAATCTAATTCAAAATTCAACATCGCTTTAGCTTCGGGGAACAAGTTATCATCGTGATATAATGCTAATAACTGCTCAATTACCACGTAATCAACTCGTTTACTAATTAACACTGGCAGCCCAGTATAGCGTTGTTTATCGGCCATTTTAATACTATGTTTGAGCAGGCTATTAACCACTTCACTTAGCGATAATTGTTCAGCATCGAGTTGATGTTGTAGCACCAAACGGTTCGCCCGCTGACTGTGTAGCAAATATCGTAAACTATGACGCACACTCGCTTCAGCAATCGCAATGGCATCGAAATTACGACCCAAACTCGAGCTAAAACTTTCTCGATTATTCGAGTAACCATAAGCTTTCGGCGGCAGCTGCGCAATAATTGCCGCAGGTAGAGTTAAAAATTCAAGATCTAAGGTGGTAAGTAAGCTAGCTAATGCTTGACGTTGCCACTTAGCCGTCACTACCTGATGAGTCATCGCCGATGCCAAAGGTGCTTTAATACTGTAATCAAAATCGATACCAGCAATAATTTTACTGGTCGCTTGCACTTGAAAACGGTGTAATAAATATAACGGGACTAACTTTTCTCGTAACTCTGAAAAGGCAGTACCTTGATAAAGGAGCGTGGCATTAAAGTTATTTAACGCGACTTTTCGCACCGCTATTAAACGTGTTAGTTCTTGATCAGCACGCTCACCATTATCCCACAAATGTCCCCAAGGGTTCGACCCCCCAATGGCCCGAGCATCGGGATCTGAGATAAATTTATAGCCTTGGCGTTTCATGCTATAAACTAACCCCGGTAATTCCTTACTCGGATTAGAAAATTCACCATAGCCATACTGGATAACCGCACGATCCCAAGTACCAAGCCCGACGCCATAGGCCTTACTTAAATCAATAACACCTTTATTTAACGTGATTAGTGGATGCGGGTAGTCCATCACCGACGCCCGACTTTTAACACTGGCTGCAAAGTTATGAGCGACGCCAAGTGTATGCCCTACTTCATGAGCTGCCAATTGCCTAATTCGAGCTAGCGCCATTTGCTGAGCGTTGTGCTTAGCAATGGTAGGGTCTTGCCCAGCGAGTAAGCCCGCGGCTATTAAATAATCTTGCTTAACTCGCAGCGATCCTAAGGTGACATGACCTTTTAAAATTTCACCCGTACGAGGGTCAGCGACTGAACTACCGTAGGACCAGCCACGCGTCGAACGATGGACCCATTGAATAACATTATATCTAACATCTAAAGGATCGGCATCAACCGGCAACATTTCGACTTTGTAGCCGCCTTTAAATCCTGCATCATCAAATGCCTGAGTCCACCAACGTGCACCATCGAGCAACGCACTACGAACGGGCTCAGGCACACCTGGATCTAAATAATAGATAATCGGTTTAACAACCTTACCTTGATTATTTTTAGTCAACCGATGACGATAAATGAATTTTTGCGCCAGAGGCTTATCTATCGCTTTGGCGTAATCAAGATATTCGAACGGAAAATATCCGCTATCAGGAGTAAATTGACGAGTTTGATAGCCATTATCGGGTAATTTAACCAGTGAATGGCGGAATCTCAGTGACACAAAACGCGGATCTGGTGCCACACTTGAAACATAGCGACCTTTGGGTTGACCATTAAACGTCACGACGGCACTAAGTTCGGTATTATTAACAAAGCTTTTTGATTGCGCCCAATCAGCAGCGGATGTATCACTATTAATGTGATAGCTACCTGATTCAGCATTTTCTAAGCTGTCGCTGACGCCGTGAATATCTGTAATCAACCATTGGCTAACATCAATCAGCAAACGATTATTCTGTTGCGCAATAATATCAAATCCGACTAAAATTGACTCGGAAAAAGCTTGTTGTAGCGCGTCACGTTCACTGGGATTATCACTGTTCGCTCGATAGTAAGGGTTGAGCTGGCGTAACATAATCCGCTGCCCTAGTTGTTCAAACTGAACTAATCGAGATTCACCGATCTGACCACGATCGAGTCCAACATCATTTGACCCCAACCCTTGAGGTAAACTCGTCACATATATAAAAGGGGTGTTAAGTGTGGTTATTTCTAATAATAATTTCGAAGACTTCTTATCACCATAGAGATTAAACAGCCCTGACTTTAGGGTTAAATCTGCAATTTCATCCTCAAACTGATCGGCGATTGCCGAGAATGAACCAACCAATGTCACCATAACGACACACAGTGACTTTAACAAAACTCTATTTAACCAATTTTTATTTAACAATGTCATTTCCTTCTTCCTTTTCGCTAATACAACGCGCGATTGTCTCAAACATTTCTTTAAGCACTAATGGCTTGGTTATATGATCATTCATCCCGGCCGCGAGGCTTTTTTCACGATCACCGGTCATGGCATGGGCAGTCATCGCAATAATTGGCAACTGCACCGCTGAATAGCGGTGACGAATTAGCTCTGTCGCCGCTAAACCATCCATCACTGGCATCTGAATATCCATCAATACCGCTTGATAGTCTTTAGTATCCACCGCATCCACCGCTTCTTGACCATTGCTAGCCAAATCAACTTGATAGCCTTGAGACTCCAATAAACCCTTAGCAACTTGCTGGTTAATAATATTATCATCAACTAACAGTAATAAACCTTTTGACTCGATTACTGGGGTTTTAGTGTTGACCTCTTTAACTCGTGCCGGTTTAAGTAATTGACTAACCTGCTGCATTACCCCAACCGGGGATAATGGCTTGCTAAAGGTTCCTTTAACCCGATGTTGCAACGATTGATCTTTTAAGACATCATCGCCATAGCTTACCATCAAGAAGATAAACGATTCGTTAGCGGTCTTAATCAACTGCTGCAGCAACTCATTATTTTTCGAGTGTGATTTTGACCAATCGACTAAAATCGTTTGATAATGATTGCCCTCATTCACTAATGCAATCGCTTGCATAATGCTCGGACAACTCATCACAGCAAACCCTAACTGTGCCAACATTAGCTCATCACAACCACGAGCACGTTCATTAGGCTCAATAAGCAAAACAGAAGATTGCTTAATCGTCGGTGGTAATTGCCAAGGTTGCGGTAGCTGTTGCAGCTCTAAGTCAAAACCAAGAGTAAATGCAAAGCAACTGCCCTCTCCTAGTTCACTCGATACCTTAAATTCGCCGCCCATCATTTGGGCTAAATGTTGAGATATCGATAATCCCAAGCCTGAGCCGCCATATTCTCGCGTTGTTGAACCATCAGCCTGACTAAAAGGTTTAAACAGTTTAGACATTTTTTGCTGGTCAATGCCAACACCGCTATCAGTGACACTAAATTTCAAACTAACACGTTGATTACTTTGCTCGACAATAAAGCAATGTATCTCCACAAAGCCAGAAGCAGTGAATTTAACCGCATTGGAGACCAGATTGGTTAAAATTTGATTTAACCGTAACGGATCGCCTTTTAGCATCAATGGCGTATTAGGCCCATGCAAGATCAAGTCAAGCTGTTTGTCTTGCGCCGCCAACACGTTAACATGCACCACTGCGTCGAGTACTTCTTCTAGTTTGAATGGGACATTTTCAAGTTCAAGCTTACCCGCTTCAATTTTCGAAAAGTCCAAAATATCATTAATAATATGCAGTAACGAATTCGCTGAACTATGAGCTTTATTTAAGTAATCAGACTGTTGGTTATCTAGTCCCGTTTGCAGGGCTAACTGAATCATCCCCATGATCCCATTCATTGGGGTTCGGATCTCATGACTCATGTTAGCCAAAAATTCACTTTTGTAGCGATTGGCAGCTTCGGCTTCTTGTTTTGCCTCAACAATTTTTACTTCAAACTCTTTACGCTTGGTAATATTTTTATGGGTTCCCAACATCCGCAATGGCTGACCATCATCATATTCAACCACACTACCGCGGGCTAGGATCCATTCAAAAGAGCCCGTTAATGATTTCATTCTGAATTCATGTTCATAGGGCACTTTAGGATCGGCTAAGTGCTCATTGATTTTTTGAGCAACCAATGGCCAATCATCAGGATGAACTAACGCTCTAAACCCTTGCCAACTTGGTAGTTTTTCTGCTGGTTGATAGCCTAACATAGTGAAGTAAGCAGGATTACAATGTAATTCATCGGTATTGATATACCAATCCCACAGACCTTCCTCTACCGCATCCATCGCTAGATAATAGCGCTCTTCACTGCGACGTAATTTTTCAGCGGCTTGATGCTCTTTGGTTATTTCACGCGCTACCCCAATAATGCCTAGGAGTTCACCATCAATACCGCGATAAGGTGTTTTTTGCGTTTGCCACAATCGACTTTCATCGTTGCTGTCTAACGTCTGCTGCAAGGTCACTGTTTGCCCAGCTTCCATCACCTTAGAATCGTCTTGATGGAGTTTTTGCGCTAAATCATCATTTAAAAAATCGTGGCTAGTGCGACCGATTAACCCTTGCTCATCGATCGAAAATAATTTGACCGCCGCTTGGTTACAGCCTAAATACAACCCTTTAGTATCTTTAAAATAAATAACATCGGGAATGGAATCGATTAGCGAACGTAATAGCGCGTATTCATGCTCGCGCTGTTTAGTGGTTTCACGTAATTTCTCAGTGCGCTGCGCCACTTGAATATCGAGTTGACGATTATCTTCAGCCAACTGCAAGGTATAGTTTTTATTTTCACTAAAAATACGACTAATCAAGACAAAAAATGGTCGCCATCCAATACTGATATCACTTGGCGGTGCAATAGGCTCTTTAGCGCAAGACTCTAAATGCAGCATCAATTTTGACGCGGGACCAATAAATGATTTATTTGCTAACCAATGCACCACCGAGATCAAAATAGATAACGCCAACATAATCGACACTAAACTGATCACAAATTGACGCCAAGACTCCCCAAACACTTCATCTTCCGCCTCAAAATAAATCAATTTGAAGGGCGCATTGACTAACTCTACCGCTTGCACATAATAACCGTTAAGCAACTCACCTTCGGTGGCATCAAACAAGCGATTCATTGAGTACTGTTGCAATTCAGGCGGTAGATGCGAGGCTAAGGTCTCAATAACATCACTTGATTCATTTTCAACACCATGGCTTCTCGCTAGTATTTGTTCTTTACTATCCAGTAATAGCATACTGCCTAACAAGTTACTTTTCGGCATTAATTCTTTGCTTAAACTCGATAAAGTAATGTCGATTGCAATAGTGCCATAGAAGTTTTGATCGACGTATAGTGGTATCCCGACAGTGGTCATCAAACCTTTACCAGCATCATCAAGATAGGCATTGGTCCAATAAACCCGGCGATATGGATTAGCTTGTGGGGTTGAATTTAAAAAAGCAGGGCTTTGATAAAGATCTTTACTAAAGCCATAGTCATCGCCTGGCCAGGGGTAAACACCGATAAACTCATTCAGTGATAAATAATAAACTCGCGCCGCGTCGGGCACCATTTCCATCGCAACCGGAAACGACAGGTTCATTTCAAACAACATATCCATTTCACGATAATACTGTTTAGAGCGGTGTTCTAAATTGCCACTACCGCTGATCATTCCAACTTCGAATAATGCTTTAAGCTCTTCCTTAACATTAGGAATAATCTCAAAGCCTTGCTCAATGTCATTGTAGGAATAATAGGAAAGTAACAGCTCTACTCGTGGTGCTTCAGCTAGGCTCATGTGCTTATTAGCATACTGACGCATTGATGACACCGCACGTAATCCAGAATCAAGTAGCAGCTCTACTTGATGTTCATGAATTTTCACCTGTTGAAAGCGATCGACTAATGACTCCGAGCGGTTTTTGTTTAACACCCACAAAGAACCCGCTAGTGCAAAAGCTAATACCGCAAGATAAGTATAAAAAATGGTCCGGTTATATTGCCCAAGAATATTGGTTTTCACCCACTGCTCCAAATATAATGTCGATGGTCGACATTATATTGGGAAACAATCGATGATTATAGTTATCTTTTAATCCGATTAAATTGCGCTTACTGTTTTAACCCAATACATCGCCTTGAGTGTAACAACCGCTAAGAGATCTTCAATCACGCCATTAACTTGGCCATCAGCATCGTTCGCGCCACCATCGGTGATTTAAATCATTAATAGAATTTCTCACAGGGTTAGTACCCACTTTTATCTCATCTAAATCGGTGACACCATCCGTTATCACTGTCTGATTCTGACGTAACTGATGATGCATCATGATTGTTGTTTAAGGGATAAATAGAACATGTGTGCCATCGATTCTAGCGCTGCCGCTGACAAAACCTTGCAACAAAGAAATGTTAAGCATCAGATCGTTGGATGACTTATCATTGTTCAATAAATCAGCCACAGGGATAACTAATTCAGTGTCTCCATTGGTTTCTAATGATACATATGAAGTGTTGCCAACGGCTGTTGCATTAAAGTTGTTGATTGATTTTCATCAACAAAACCACCACCAACTTTGACCTCGATAGCCCCTATTTTATAAACGGCTATTTCATCGTCAATTAAATTAAGGGTTGCAGAGTTTTTAGTCGCATCAGTGACAAAATGTCCACCTTGGATCGACGAATTCGCGGTGCTCAATTCTAAAACAATAGTTTATCAACTGCCGTCACAAGATTATTGTGACGAGTAATAGTGAGATCAGCACTAGCTTAACCCATCAGAATCGTCGCAGTGGTGGCCACCGTGATCGTATCGGGCTCTTAATAGCGGTACTCGTTGCACCATAAGTAATCGGAATAACAATATCTGGATGCAATGATTGGTTGAGCGAGACGGTAAATTTACCAGCAATCCCCCTCATGGCATCATTGCCTTTTTCGATTTTAACCACCACGGGTACAGAACAAGACTTAACACCCATTCTCATAGAAACATAATTACCAGAGGAGCTACCAATATCAAGTGGCTTAACTTTGACAGCAGTTCAGTTGTTAGCAGCATTGTCGCTAACCTACGAAATTAGAATAATCACCCCACACAATAAAACACCTTAGTATACTAATTGCAATGACTTACTGTGATTTTGATTCTATTAAAATAACCGACAATTTCAACGATTAGATGTCAACAATTAACAATAATTGAGATATTTTTTACCACCAAAACCAGTACCCTGTTGAAATAATGAAATTTGAGCTAAAATAGCCATGCAATCGCGAATATCATCAGGTAATATACGCGTCCTTTAAATTTGGTTAGAGAGATACCTTAAAATGCCTTTTGTTTTGGCCCAACGTTGGATTAGTGATACCGAATCAGATCTCGGTCTCGGCACAGTTGTCGCACTAGAGGGACGCACTGTTACTGTTTTATTTTCTGCTACTGGCGAAAGCCGTCATTTTTCACGCAGTGAAGCGCCTTTAACACGGGTTATTTTCAATCAAGGCGACCAAGTTGACAGTCATGAAGGCTGGGCATTATTAATTACCGACGCTGAAGAAAACAATGGTTTAATTACTTATACCGGAGTTCGCCAAGACACTGGCGAAGAAGGCGTTAAGCTACGTGAAGTGATGCTTTGTCACAACATTCGTTTTAACAAACCACAGGACCGGATGTTCGCGGGTCAAATCGAGCGAATGAATCATTACACCCTGCGTTATGACTGTTTAATGCAGCGTCATAAAATGCAACAAAGTGATTTGCTAGGATTAGCAGGCACCCGTGCTAATTTAATTCCTCATCAGTTACATATCGCCAAAGAAGTGGGTTCACGTTATGCGCCACGGGTTTTACTCGCCGATGAAGTGGGCTTGGGTAAAACCATTGAAGCGGGGATGATTATTCTTCAGCAAGTGTTAACAGGCCGCGCCGAACGTGTGCTTATTTTATTACCTGAAACCTTGCAACATCAGTGGTTGGTTGAAATGCGTCGTCGCTTTAACCTCAAGTTTTCAATTTTTGATGAAGAGCGTTGTGTCGAAGCCTATGCTGATGCTGAAAACCCATTTGACACTGAGCAATTAATCATTGCCAGCTTGGGGTTAATGCGTAAGAAAACTCGCTACCAACAGGCCCTTGATGCCGAATGGGATTTAGTGGTGGTTGATGAAGCTCATCACCTTGAGTGGAACAGTGAAAAACCCTCACGTGAATACCGCATTGTTGAAGGACTAGCCAAAGCAACCCCTGGAATTTTGCTATTAACTGCAACGCCGGATCAATTAGGTCATGAGTCACATTTCGCCCGTTTACGTTTACTCGATCCCGATCGTTTTTACGATTATCAAGCGTTTTTAAACGAAGAACAAAATTACCAAAAAGTCGCGCAAGCTGCACAGGAATTGATTGACCAACCGGTACTATCACAAGACGCCAGTGCGACATTAACTGAAATTTTACAAGAAAAAGACATTAGTGGTTTGCTCAACGATATCGCTAGCGATCCTGAGTCGTCATCGCGTCAAACCCTATTGCAATGGCTATTAGACCGTCACGGCACTAGCCGAGTAATGATGCGTAATACCCGCCATGCTGTTAAAGGTTTCCCAAAACGTATTTTAAACAGCTACCCATTGCCGATGCCAACGCAATACGCCACGTCAATCAAAGTGGCTAAAATCATGGGTACTAATAAAGATCCGCAACAATCGGCGGTACAATCTTTATATCCTGAAGAAATTTTCCAAGAATTTGAAGGCAAAGATGCCTCGTGGTGGGCGTTTGATCCACGCATCGAATGGCTAATTGAACTGATTAAAACCAGCAAAGAAAAAATATTAGTGATTTGTGCCCACGCTAATACGGCACTGGTACTTGAACAAGCTTTACGGGTGAAAGAAGGGATCCGCAGCGCGGTGTTCCACGAAGGTCTGTCAATCATTGAACGCGATAAAGGCGCAGCATTCTTCGCCCAAAAAGAAGAAGGCGCACAAGTGTTAGTGTGTTCAGAAATTGGCTCTGAAGGGCGTAACTTCCAGTTTGCTCGTCATTTGGTGTTATTCGATTTACCGCTTAACCCTGATTTACTGGAACAACGGATTGGTCGCCTCGATCGCATCGGTCAGGAACACGATATTCAACTGCATGTTCCTTACATGAAAGACTCAAGCCAAGAAGTGTTGCTTAACTGGTATCACAAAGGGCTTAACGCCTTCGAACAAACTTGTCCTTCGGGCGGCATCGTATTTGAACAAGTAAAAGAGCAATTATTTTCGCTGCTTAATCAAAGTGATGACGCTCAACCTTTGGCTGAACTCGTGGCGCAGACCGATGAAGTTCATCAAGATCTCAAGCAAAAAATCGAACAAGGGCGCGATCGCTTACTCGAACTTAATTCGGGTGGCCAAGAATCAGGACAGGCTATTGCCGATCGGATCCGCGAAATAGATGATGGCACTGAGCTACCAACCTTTATGTTCAACATGCTCGATATTTGCGGTGTCGATCAAGAAGATCATAGTGAAAATGCGATCATTTTACGCCCAAGTGGCCATATGCTTCATCCAAATTTCCCGACCTTAACCGAAGAAGGTATCACCATTACCTTCGATCGTAATGCCGCGCTAGCCCGTGAAGATTTCCAATTTGTTAACTGGGAACATCCTATGGTGCAAGGCAGCATCGACATGATTTTAAGTGATAATACCGGTAACAACGCGGTATCAGTGTTAAAAAGTAAAGCATTGCCAGCGGGTACGATGCTGTTAGAGCTTATTTTTGTCGCCGACACCTCAGCGCCAAAAGCCTACCACATTGGCCGGTTTTTACCGGCAACACCATTTAGAATGTTAATGGATAAAAAAGGCACTAATTTAGGCGACAATATTTCCTTTGAAAAACTCAATGGTCAATTAAGTCCAATTGGTCGTCATATTGCGACAAAATTAGTCGGTGCATCACAAGCCTTTATTCATCAGCAAATTCAGCATGGCAATGTCATTGCAACAACTGAGCTTGAAATAATTAAAACTACGGCGCTCAATAAAATGAATGAACAATTGGGCGGTGAGTTAGAGCGTTTATCGGATCTCAAACAGATTAACCCAAATATTCGTGAAGAAGAATTAGATCATTTACGGGTGCAGCAATCACAGCTGGCCAAATTCATTGGTAACGCCCAAATACAACTCGATTCTTTGCGTTTTATTGTGGTATCTCCGGAATAAAATAGATTCTAAATCCGATAAAATGCACGTTAGTTAATCCTAACGTGCATTTTTTTTTGAAATTTTTTCTAACCTTATAAGGTCTCTATCAATGGAACTTAATATAAAAGGAAGAAAAAGATGAATTCAACAGTAAAAACAAAAATGAGCGGTGCAGCATTAGCCTTCGCAGCAGCGAGCCTAATGGGTTGCACTGCAACAGCAGAAAATAAAGAATCTGTAAAAACAGCCGTCAGCAGCACAGCTGTTGAACTGGTACATTGCTACGACGTTAATACTTGTAAAGGTCACAACGATTGTAAAACGGCTAATAACGCCTGTAAAGGCATGGCTGTATGTAAAGGACAAGGTTTTGTCGCCATGCCAACCAAAGCCTGTGATGATGTTGGTGGCACGATTCAAGATAAGTGGCTAGGAAAAATCACCAGCGTTGACTTAGTACAATGTTTCGGTGTTAATGTTTGCAAGGGTCACAATGACTGTAAAACCGCCGATAACGCTTGTAAAGGCATGGCAGTTTGTAAAGGCCAAGGTTTTGTTAAAACAACAGCAAATTCTTGTACTGATATCGGTGGCAACACTAATTCATAGTACGGTTACTTTATGTAAACGCCCCCAATAATCGCATTGTCAGCACCCTGGCAATGCGCTTTCCCCAATGGAAATAACGATGATCAATGAACACTTTTTAGGTTTTGGTTTAGGGTTACGCGTCCCTCATTTTGAAGAAGTTATTCGCAATGAACCCAAGGTTGACTGGTTTGAAATTTTGTCTGAAAATTTTATGGTCGATGGCGGTAAGCCACGTTACTACCTTGAGGCTGTCGCCGAACGTTATCCAGTGGTGATGCATGGCGTGTCGATGTCATTGGGCAGTACTACGCCCCTTGATCGCGACTATCTTAAGCAACTTAAGCAACTAATGACCGCTGTAAAACCCCGTTGGATTTCCGATCATTTGTGTTTTACCCAAGCTCATGGTGTTAACAGTCATGATCTGCTGCCCATGCCTTACACTGAACAAGCGATAGATCATGTCGCTAGTCGGATTAGAGAAGTGCAAGATACTATGGGCCAACAAATGCTACTGGAAAATGTCTCTAGTTATCTGTCTTATAAAGATTCAGAGATGAGTGAATGGGAATTTTACAATGAAATTTGCCAACGCGCAGATTGCTACATGCTGTTAGACATTAATAATATTTACGTCAGCGCCCGAAATCATCAATTTGATCCCCAGCATTATATTGATGCGGTTGATCCCAAACGAGTCCGCCAAATTCATCTCGCGGGTCACAGTGATTATGGCGATTATGTCATCGACACCCACGACCAAGCCGTTTGCGATCCTGTCTGGTCTCTCTATAAAAACGCAATTCAACGCTTTGGAGCCATTAGCACGATGATCGAACGTGACGATAACATTCCCTCTTTAACCGAATTAGTGGCTGAGCTGGAGATTGCTCGCCGGATTGCCACCGAGCAGCTACCTGCTATTAGCAGGCATCCAACAAGGAACCATCATGCCGGAGCTTGAGACGCTACAACATGAGTTTATTAAATTTTTGACTAACCAAAGTCAGAATTTTTCACAGTATATTAGCGAACAGCCGCCGGTTGATACCGACATTCGCCTTGGCATTTACCATAATGCCTATCGCATGAGGCTACGTGAAACTATCGATAGTGATCACCCAATATTAGGCAGCTATTTAGGCGATGAGCTCTACGATCAATTAGTCTTAGGTTATATCGAGCATTATCCATCGCAGGTTAAATCTCTGCGTCATTTTTGCGCCAATATTCCTACTTATTTACAACATCAAGCGCCTTTTTCACAACACCCGATCTTAGCGGAGCTGGCACAGTTTGAACGGGTGCTACTAAGTGCTTTTGATGCCGTAGACAGTAAGGTGGTCGCTATCACCGATTTGGCCGCGATCAATCCCGAGCAATGGCCAGATATCAAATTAACGTTTCACCCCAGTACCACGATTTTTACCGAGCATTACAATAGTGTTGAAACCTGGCAAGCGCTCAAATCAGAACAAAGCCCAAACCCTGCGGTAAAACACCCGTTAGCCTCCTACTGGCTAGTGTGGCGAAATCAGCAACGACTCACTGAGTTTTATCATCAAGATCCACGGGAGCAAGAACTGTGGCAACATTTTAATGCCGGAGGTGATTTTGCTCAAGGTTGCGAAGTGTTAAGTCAACATTTTGAGCCCGACCAAGTGCCCTTACAAGCCGTTACTCTTTTGAAAAATTGGTTAAGCCAAGGCATTATTAGTCATATAATCTCCAAAAATTGATAACTTTGTGATAGTTTCGTGACATTAAAACCTTATGATTTTTATCGTTTCAAGTAATTGTGCTTGAGGCCTTAAAAAGGATAAGTGTCATGAAAATTCACGCTAAATTAATAATCCTAGCCACGCTAATATCATTCAGCATTACAAGTCAAGCCAATGAAACAAAACATTATTACGCTCAAAAATATAAAGTCACCATTACTAATCTCACCAAGGGAATTAGTTTTACTCCCTTGCTAGTTGCGACACATAATAAACGCACCAAGTTGTTTACCTTAGGCGAAGCCGCCTCGAATGAAGTATCTCGAATTGCTGAAGGTGGTGATATATCAGGATTAAATGAGCAGTTATCACAATCTCGCCATGTTTATGCCACGGCGAACACTGCGGGATTACTTGCACCTGGGGAATCAGTAACCGTTGAAATAAACAGCAATAGACGCAAGCGAAAAATTAGTATCATTGCGATGTTATTACCCACCAATGACACCTTAGTTGCGCTGCAAAGTCAGTACTTACCCTATTATGGTCAAGTGACCTATTTAATGAATGCTTACGATGGTGGCAGTGAAACCAATGATGAGCTCTGTAACAACATTCCTGGGCCGCGCTGTGGCGGCACCCCATTCTCACCAGAGGATAACGGTGAGGGCTATGTTTACCCTAGCTCAGGCATTCATGGTCAAGGTGACTTATCCACCATAGCTTACCAATGGCAAGGTCCTGTCGCTAAAGTCGTGATTGAAAGAATGTACTGGTAAGCGTTAGGGAGTTAGTGCACGGCAAGCGTATTATAATCTAGATATCAACACAGATTACGCAAACACGCTGTGAATACATCACTGCTCCGCGAACTTCCTTGTGTCAATGATACAAGGGAGTTCGCTGCGGCTCTAAGCTCAATTTTTCATCTCTATAATGGCTCCTGCATTATCCTACTATAGCCATCCATGGCTCAACATGAAAAATAAGGTTTGCTTCACATGCACCGATATCTCTAGCATTACCGAGTGTTTTATTTAAAACACTCTTGCCGTGGGGGTTAGCGTTAAAAATCGTTAACTCCATTCCCTTTTCGATTTAAATTCGCACTCGTTCAAAAAAGAAGCTAGAATTAATGATTCAAACGTACGTTTTATTATGCTTTTAAGGACGAAGATGAACACTTTTGATACCGTGAATGACAGCCGCCGAAGTATCCGCAGTTTTGCTACTACCCCTGTTCCCGCCTCATTAATTGATGATATATTAAATGATGCGCTCAAGTCACCGTCCAGTTCAAATACTCAGCCCTTTAAAGTCATTGTTGCCACCGGCGAGGTGTGCCAAAACATTGGTCAACAACTAAGTCGCAAGTTTCAACAGTCGTTAATCATGAAAAAACAACCCGCTCCCCTAAAGCTTTATAGTGCCTATAAACACAATATGTTTATTAATAAAAAGTACCCAAGCATTTTAGGAAAATACCCTCAGCCATTCCAAGAACGTCGCATTAATACTGGGGTTGGTTTATACGAGCTATTAGGGATTGAACGTCATGATCATCAGGCGCGTGATGATTTTATGGCAAAAAACTTTAAATTTTTTGATGCCCCTGCAGCCATTTGGATTTTTGTTGATCCCGGCATGACCTTTACCGCCTTGGTTGACGCCGGCATTTTTATGCAAACATTAATGCTGTCGGCCACCTCAAAAGGTCTCGGCACCTGTGCTCAAGGTTCATTAGGGATATGGCGAGAGCCATTAGATCAATACTTTGATATTCCAGAAAAATACGAACTATTGTGTGGTCTATCACTGGGCTATCCCACCGACGACCCCGTCAATAGCTATATTCCACCGAAAATTGATTTAGAAGAGTTATTGATTAAAGCTAAAGGTTAATATGTGCGCTTCAGTAAATTGCTGAAGCGCACTCACTAATATTTATTTTGGTAAGTGGAAAGGTCGTGATAATTCGTTAACGGCTTTGATAAAGGCACCGGCATGTTCAGGATCGACATCTTGGTGGATACCATGACCAAGATTGAACACATGACCGGTATTGTCTTGACCAAACTCTTCGAGAATCGTTTGAACTTCTTGGCGAATACGTTCTGGTGAAGCGTATAACATCGATGGATCCATGTTGCCTTGCAGCGCGACTTTGTCACCAATGCGTGCTTTTGCTTCACTAATATCAATAGTCCAATCAAGTGCTACTGCATCACAACCGGTGGCGGCGATTTCTTCGATCCACTGCCCACCATTTTTAGTAAATAATGTCACAGGGACACGGCGACCTTCGTTTTCACGGGTCAAACCGTCAACAATTTTTGCCATGTAACGTAGTGAAAATTCACGATAATCGCGCGGTGATAAAATGCCACCCCAAGTATCAAAAATCATCACTGATTGTGCGCCTGCGGCGATTTGAGCATTTAAATACAAAATCACTGAATCCGCTAACTTATCAAGTAACAAGTGTAAGGTTTTTGGTTCAGCGAATGCCATTTTCTTAATTTTGGTGAATGCTTTAGATGTACCGCCTTCAATCATGTAAGTAGCTAGCGTCCACGGGCTACCAGAGAAACCGATTAGTGGGACATCACCGTTTAATTCACGACGAATAGTACGCACGGCGTTCATCACATAACCGAGTTCATCTTCAGGATCTGGAATCGCCAGCTTTTGAACATCTTTTAACGAAGTAATTGGACGTTCAAATTTCGGTCCTTCACCGGTTTCAAAGTATAAGCCTAAACCCATTGCATCGGGCACGGTTAAGATATCAGAGAATAAAATAGCGGCATCAAGATCGTAGCGACGTAAAGGCTGCATCGTCACTTCGCAGGCAAAATCAGCGTCGCGGCATAATGACATAAAATCGCCAGCATGGGCGCGTAACTCGCGATATTCAGGTAAATAACGTCCTGCTTGGCGCATCATCCATACTGGAGTTTGATCAACAGGCTGCTTCAATAAAGCGCGAAGATAACGGTCATTCTTTAACGGCACCATGTAACTATCCTAATCTATATAAATTGAAATATACCCGTGACAGCCTGACGCTGTTACGGGTATGAATTGGCGTTATTGTAACACTGCCATCGGTGAAAAAACTATTCCAGATCAAATTGAATCGTCAACCGGGATTGCACTTTTCAAAACATGCTCAATTAATAACCTTGAGATAGAATGATGACCCGGAATTTCTGGCAGCTTATCGATTGAAAACCAGTCTGCGCTGGTCAATTCACTTTTATCAATCTTAATCTCACCACTGGCATAATCCGCGATATAAGCCACCATCATATTATGGGGAAAAGGCCAAGGTTGAGAGCCAAAGTAACGAATATTGGTCACGCCGAGACCGACCTCTTCCATCACTTCCCGCGCCACGGTTTGTTCGAGTGTTTCTCCCACTTCGACAAAACCAGCGAGCACCGAGTGAATACCGGCTTTATTGCGTTTATTTTGTGCCAATAACACTTGATCGCCTTTAACCACCGCCATCATTACTGCGGGAGAAACTCGTGGATAGGCGCGATGACCACAACCGTGACACTGACAGGCCACTTCCCACTTTATCGGGATCATCGACTGACCACATTGGCCGCAAAAGCGATGGGTTCGGATAAAGTTTATCACCTGCCAAGCGCGGCCAGCCATTAAAAACAACTCTGGTGCTAATAATGCCATGGCTTCGCGTAAATCAAGCCAGTCACCTTGCTCAAGTTCAACCTCGCCCTGTTGTAGGTCAATCACGATACAAGCGCTCTGTTGATAATAATCTAAGTGATAACAACAGTTATCGGGATCAGAATTTAAATTTAACTGCTTAAACTGCCCGCTGGGCAAGGTTCCCTCACGATCAATGAACCACAGTTGATCCCCTTTAAAAATAAACCAAATGGCTTTTCGATCAGGGTGGAGCTTTGTTATTTTTTTCATTTTTTGCGCCAACATTTCGTCATATATTTATTATTACAGGATTTAAATCAAATTCGTACACGCTAATGGTTGATTTACTGTAATTGTTATCTTACATTGATACTATACTAGTTCAGACAAGGAGACCCTTCATGCTAAGCAAAATCAAACAGGCGAAACAGCAGTGGGGAGGTTCAAACAAACTAATAGATAGCTGGCTTGAAAAACGCCAGGAACTTATCGTCAACTATTGCCAGATTGCCGGGCTTCCCCCATTTCAACAAAAAGATAATGCCCTGCCAGCACCAAGCGCCATCAAAGAGTTTTGTAATCAACTCGTCGATTACGTGTCGACTGGTCATTTCGAAATTTACAAAGAAGTCGTTTCTCGTTGCGAAACTCATGGTCAGTCAAGCCTAGAGCAAGTGAATAAAATCATCCCGAAAATCACTGATACCACGGATTTAGCCTTAGAGTTTAACGATAAATATGCCGAAATAAATGATTCTGAGCTGGATCAGTTTGATCGCCATTTATCAACGCTGATCAACGGTCTTGAACAACGCTTCGCACTTGAAGATAAATTACTTGCGACGCTATTTGAAAAACATACTGCAGTAATCTAGCGTTATCTAAATAAAATGGCGATTACCTCGCCATTTTACTGCCGAGAATTGAGTTAATTTAAACTCGCCCTAATCGTTGCCAATACCGTTGGTCTCATCAACGACGTCACAGTGGTTACTAATGACTCTACCGAATAGAGTGCTTGATCATCAGAAAAATACCCTTGAGTCTTTAAACTTGAAATAAAGGTGGTCAGTACCTGCTTGTCAAAAAACTCCGCGGCATTAATACCGTGAATTTGTGATAAGCGCTTGGCTAATGCATGACTCTCTTGGGTTAAGGCACTGCGTTCAATGTTTGGTTTACGATTCATTATTTTTAGGACAATGGCGTAACGCTCTAAGGTCTCTTGAATATGTTGAGCCACAATCACTAATTGCTGCTTATTCTCAGACACCGCTTGATATTGCTCCCCGACTAACTCAATAATGTTCAACTCACGCATCGCATGTAGAATTTTATCAAGATAGCTGGTTAACTCTTCAGACTCAAAACCAATAAAAAACTCAGCTTGAATCAAAGGATACAGCTGCTTAATCACGGCATTAAGCTGCTCTCTCGTTTTAGGACCTTGATAAACAAACGTGGTGGCAATTAACGAAGGAATAGCAAACAAGTGTAAAATATTATTACGGTAGTAAGTCATGGTCACCGCATCATTAACATTCAAACTAATAACATCACCTAACTCATCACTGTTCACCGTAAATTTGTCCAACGACAACGCTTGTAACAATAATTCCTGACCGCTCACATCTGGTACGGTGACGTCGGGCATAAACGGCGCTTCACGTAACAGTTGCAAATGTAAGTCCAATTGCTTTTCGAGCGCATCTTTAGTAATCGCTCGGCGCTCAACCCCTAACAGCACTAACGCCGATAAGGTGATGGATGTGACAGCAGCACTGTTATTAATATTAACCATCACCTTATTGGCAATATGATTCACCGTTGGGGTTAACCAGCTTGGTTTTTGCACTTCAACATCGCTGATCGAATCACGCCAAGACCCGACTTGCTGATCGAGCAATTTGTTTAATTGAATCGGCTGGCCAAAATTAACGTAAGCTCGGCCAAAGTTTTTCAATTTTTTGATGATTTTAAACACCTGCAATATCGATTCTTTTTCTTTCGATTTGCCTTTAAGTTCACTGTGGTAGGTGCCAACTTCCATCACATGATCATAACCAAGATAAACAGGCACCAGAGTTATTGGCCGATCAATACCGCGCAACAAACCCTGAACCGTCATCGCTATCATGCCCGTTTTAGGGACAAGTAATCGACCCGTACGTGAGCGCCCGCCTTCAGTAAAATACTTAACCGAATAGCCATTACTAAATAGCTGATGTAAATATTCTCTAAACACCGCCGCATAAAGTTTGTTCCCCCGAAAACTACGACGCATAAAGAAAGCACCACCGCGGCGTAAAATAGGACCCGCCGGCCAAAAACTTAAATTAATACCCGCAGCAATATGGGGTGGCACCATACCTTGTCGATAAATAACATAACTTAAGAGTAGGTAATCCATGTGCGAGCGATGGCATGGTACAAACACAATTTCATCACCGTTTTGTGCTAATTGACGGACTCTTTCGGCGTTCGTGATGTTAACGCCTTGATATAGTTTGTTCCATAGCCACGTTAGAATCCGATCGAAAATACGCAACACGCGCTCAGAATAATTAGCGGCAATTTCATCAATAAACTGGTGGACCTGTTTTTCAACTTCTTCCCGCGATTGTTTTTTTTGCTCAGCGTATTCCTTCATCACCAACTGCAATGCTTGGGACTGCAAAATTTTACGATCTAACGATTTACGATAAAGTAATTTAGGACCAAGCATCGCTTGAGTTTGACGATGAAAGTGAAAACGGGCGAGTCGAGAAAGTTTATGAGCAATGCGCTCATCACTACCACGTTGTTCAAGGAGGATTTTCATCGAAATAGGACGACTAAAACGAACAAAATTATCGCGGCCAAGAAAAACTATCATCATTAATTTTCGTAACCAACTGGCATGGCTGTCTTCGAGCACGGCTGAAGCGATCGAATCTTCACTATGACCAGCTTTACGACCCCAAAATAATGAGACAGGTACCAGTTGGACATCTTGCTCGTCGCTATGACGTAACTGACTGACTAATTCACTAAAGCGAGTGACAAATTTATCACCGTCTTCTTGTTGTCCAAATAAAGGTTTACGCCCTTGCACACAAAAGTAACGTGGTAAATCAGTGCCATTAATGGTTATTTTTTCCGTGGGAGCCGGCAATAACAACGAATGACAAACTCGCTCTAACGCTAACAAATCACTGACAGACTCATTTTTTAGCACGTAGACAATCGGTTTGTTGGGATCGATATCGAGTTCATTACAAGGGTCTTTGGGCACCAATTTACTTTTAACAAATAATCGTAAAGGCCAACGTAAAATTTTTATCCAACGGGAAAGAGAACTTGCCATAATTAATAAAACCAATGTTCGAATTTAAAAAACCTTATTATATAACAAATTTCAATAACTCACTGTGATATTGCCTCAACTCAAACAATCACCATCGCTAACTTGGCAGACTAATCGCTTTTAAAACTAACAAAAATAGTGATGCCCCTTACGCAGTCGCAACAACTTAGTAACAATCGGACAACTTAAAACCGAAAACACTTTAACAATAAAAAGCAATAACTTATGTAGCTTAGCTTATTTTATCGCAACCCCGAATAAACTCTTGATATAGATCAAGGATTATCGTTTAATCTAGCTAAATCAACGTATAGCGAAAAGAAAGCCTATGCTATATTCCTTCATCGCTCTCATCGACAAAATAGTATCTTATGCCAAATAATAATGGAACATCAGAAGTCATTTTCTCCACCTCCGAACAACTCGTTTCAATCACCGACTTAAAAGGCATTATTACCTACATTAATGACAATTTTTCCAGAGTATCAGGCTATAGCCGCGAAGAATTAATTGGTAAACATCATAATATCGTCCGTCATGCCGATATGCCTGCCGCTGCATTCGCCGATCTGTGGAAAAAATTAAAAAACAACCAACCTTGGCGAGGCATGGTCAAAAATAGAACAAAAAGTGGCGATTATTATTGGGTAGATGCTTATGTGACCCCAGTAACCGAGCAAGGAAAAGTCATCGGTTATCAGTCGGTGCGAGTGTGCCCTAGTAGTATTCAAAAGCAACAAGCTCAAGTCATTTATCAAAAAATAAATAGCGGTCAAAAAATAAATGATTATCAGAACAACTCAACGTTAAAACACTGTTTATTTGGTAGTCTGTCCTTACTAACCAGCGCTGGATTATATTACGCCACTAACCATGTCGTGGCTTCATTGATGCCGCTCATTATGTGCGGTGCTATTGCGACTATTTATCGCGAAGAATTATTTAAATTCCCAAATTTTATTAAGCGATTGCAATCAAAAATAGATAGCCCTTCACGCTTTATTTTTTCCGGTAAGGGTTCCGTTGCTATTGCTGACTATGCATTACAAATGTCTCAGGCTCGACTGCGCACGGTGTTAGGTCGTAGCTCTGATTATGGCGACCTATTAGTGAAGGCATCTTTAGAGCTTGAAAACACTTCAGTGCAGACTTCGCAAGGCATTGATGTTCAAAACGAGCATTTAGAGCAACTTTCGACTGCAATTACCCAAATGAGTAGTTCAATTGCCGAAATAAGTCACAACACGACCGACTCCGTTAATTGTGTTGAAACCGTCAATACAGAATGTAATAAAGCGATTTCTTTAATTAACAAAACTCAAGAAGTCATGACATTACTGACCAACGAAGTAGAAACCGCCGCTAATGCCACTTCCTCTCTGATTACTGACGTTAACAATATCAATAACATTATGTCTGAAATTGGTGGGATAGCCGATCAAACTAACTTATTGGCCCTAAATGCTGCCATCGAAGCCGCCCGCGCTGGCGAACAGGGTCGTGGGTTTGCAGTGGTGGCAGATGAAGTACGAACATTAGCCAACCGCACCCAAAATGCAACAGCACAAATTCAAGAATCAGTCATCGCCCTGCAACATACGTTAAGCTCATGGGGCGAGTTAATGCAAAAGAACAAACAACAAGCTCTGTCCTGCAATGAACAAAGCCGCTTAACCCATCAAGTAATGAATGAGATTACAAAAATGATGACCACCCTGATTGATACTTCTGGCCAAATAGCGGTTAGTACTGAAGAACAAAGCGTGGTCGCAGAGCAGATATCAAACAGTGTGGTCACCATTGGTCAAATCGCAAAAGAAAATGCACAGCTATCTCAGTTTTCCCATAGCAATAGCCAAACTGTTAAAAAGCAAGCACAACAGATACATGAGCTAAGCAATACGTTTCAATAATTAAGGGCTTGTTCCTTTAGGGGAAATGGATGCAACAGACATGATGAGTTTTCAAGATAATATTCAGCTTTCTGATTTTGTTTTTGAGCATACATCGGAATCAATTATGATCACCGATGCTAACAACAAAATTATTTTAATTAACAGCGCGATGGAAAAATTAACCGGTTATACCAGAGCAGAGCTGTATGGTAAAAATCCGAGTATTTTATCCTCTGGTAAACAAACAAAAGTGTTTTATCAGACGATGTGGAATACCCTGCTAGCCACAAACAAGTGGAAAGGTGAAATTTGGAATAAAACTAAATATGGAGATATTTATCCAGAAGAACTATCGCTCAATGTCGTACGCGATAGTCACCATAAAGTTAGCCACTTTGTGTCAATATTTAGAGATATATCACAATGGAAAAAGAACGAACAACAATTAGCGTTTTATGCCAGCCGTGAATCGTTAACCGGGTTATTCAATCGGCGCTACTTTATCGAACACGTTGAACAACAAGTGGCAGAAAACCGAGATCACCAACCGCTATCAATTATTGTGATCAATTTAGATTACTTTAAAGCGGTCAACGACATTTATGGTCATGAAATAGGTGATTCTCTATTATGCAAAGTAGCCAATAGGCTATCAAAGCTACTATCAAAGGATCACATACTGAGTCGACACGGTAATGATGAGTTTACTTTACTACTGAGTAACACCACTATTAAGCAAACAAAAATTATTGCTAAAAAAATTAAAGAGTCGTTTCAACCATTATTTACCTTAGAGGAATTAACCTTAAATGTTACTGCCTCTATCGGTGTGGCAACCTACCCTGATGCAGGTTTAAATGCCAAATTATTATTACGCCATGCTAATCATGCCATGCGAACGGCCAAAGCAATTTCTCATAACAGCATTGCTTTTTATGACAATAAGTTACAGCAAAAATATCAAGAAAAACTAACGCTAAAAGAGCAATTAAAGCAAGCCATCCGTAACAATGAATTAATCGTCTATTATCAACCAATTGTTGACATACAAGCGAATAAAATTGTCAAATTTGAATCTTTAGTACGTTGGCCAAATGGTCAGGGGGGATATACCTCTCCAGCGCTGTTTATTCCAATTGCCGAAGAGTTTGGGCTGATTCATCTTATTGGTCAATTCGTACTTGAACAGGCTTGCGCCGATTTAAAAATGCTACATCAGCAGGGCTATCACGACATTTGTTTTTCGATCAATCGCTCTATCAGTGAATTTTTTCATAACGAACAGGCGCAACAATCGATCAGCGAAACTATCAAAAAATTAGGAGTCCCTCTTCAGTCAATTATTATTGAAATTACTGAGTCAACGGCGATGTCTGAACAGCACCATGCAAAACATGCACTAGCTCAACTGAAAAAGGATGGTATAAAAATAGCGCTGGACGATTTTTGCACCGGTTTTTCATCACTCAATTATTTGATTGAGTATGAAATCGATATTATCAAAATAGATCGTTCATTTGTCCAAGCATTAGAGCATGACAAAAACAGCCAAATATTAACGGCAACCGTACTTAATCTAGCTCGCCAGCTCAACTTAGAAGTCATAGCAGAAGGGGTGGAAAATGAACAACAACTTGAATTTTTTAAACGTCATCACTGTCAGTTTGTGCAAGGCTTCTATTTTAGCCCAGCCATTGCTATTAACGATTGTTTAAACATGCTAAGAAAACAGCAAAAAGTCTCATAAGTACGTCAGTGGTGCCATTGTATAACTGGCTCATGGCATCACGACATTATTCGCTTTAAGCCTTACGGAAACACAGCCGCTAATTCAGTAACCGTGGAAATATATTTAATACTCGATATTTTTCCTTCGGCAACCCTATAAACCGTAATTTCACCGACTATCTTGAGAACTTATCTTTGGCGAATAACTAATCCCTAATCACCACACTTGCCTCTTTATCGCTATCAACAATAATAGTTTTTGTATCAGCTTTGATGGGATGTATTTTTTCGAATTGATCTTTAATCTTAAAAGTCGGTATCACACCGATGTTTAAGGCATTAGTAAATGTACTACTTATAATATTCATGAATTATTATTTTTAGAATGCCACCAAATTTAATCAAGATATTACCGCTTGGGATGTCTCTAATGTTATACGTATGGGCAAAATGTTTGCCTATGCATTTAAGTTCAATCAGCCAATAGGTGATTGGGACGTTTCATCCGTAACCAGTATGTCAGAGATGTTTCGGAAAACTATCGATTTAAATCAACGATGAAATAATTGGGATACTTCATCGGTTGGAGCAAGCAATCGCCGTTTGACGGTATGAAATTCAACGGCGGTAACAGCACCTACTCTCCACGAGCAGTAAAAGCTAGAGAGTTACTGACCAATACTTTTTATTGGCAGATCATCGATGATGGGTTGGCACAGTAACCCTAGTCGATCATTGTTACTTTAAGTTCATCCTCAAAATAACAACGATTATCGTGGAAGTATTAAAATGCGGGGACTTTCAAGATGGAGGTTTTAGCCACTGCTAATTTTTTGTCACTTAATTGAAAAACATTATCGAGTCGAGAAAGTATATTCCGGTCGTGGGTGACAATCAAAACAATAGATTCACGTAACTCTTGCTGTATATAGGTAAGCATCAATGCAATATCAACATAGGATAAATTAATAAAAGCTTCATCTAAAATAATCAATTTTCTTTCTTTATTAAGAGACATAAACAAAATTAATTTACGTTTCTGTCCTGTTGACATAGGAATACTAGTGATGTCTTTTTGAAAAATAAACTCATAATCAATCGTCATATTGGTGAATATAGACTTACAAATTTCAGCAATTTTGTGTGGATTACGATTACCTCTAAGATAAAAATTTGAATAAATAGAACCGCGAATAAAATCAGAGCTAGGATCGATAAATGCCACCATACTTGAGAAAACTCGTTTATCTAGGTTCTCGGCGTTATAAAAATTATTGAATATAATATCCCCCGTATAATCTTTATGATGTTGCACAATCGCAGCCATTAACGTCGACTTTCCGGAACCAACGTCACCACTAAAACCATATATATTCCCTTTTGTCAGACTGATGTTAATATCACTCACTAGCAGATTATGGTTTACCATAAGATTTATATTTTTTAAGGTGATTTTAGAAATATCATCAACTTTAAACCCCTTATTAAGCATTTTTTCATCTAACGCATCAAAGGTATCTTTTAACGCTAAATTTAGATGAAATGTTGAGACTAAAACAAAAAAAGACTTAGTCACCAAACTAACAATACTTGATGCTGCACGACCGTTAAGTATTAGCAGCGCGATTAAGACATTGAATATGCTTGAATCCTCTTTTGCCGAGAAGAAAATCACCATAAATAATACAAAACTGGAGAGAAATGTCGTTAAACGTACAAATTCATCCCAATTGAAGTTAAATACAGCGATATCATGATCGGTACTAAATGATTTTTTACATGACGTTTCAAAGTTATTTAATACAGATTCGGCATCAAAAAATTTCAAATGCATTCTATTTTTATAATAAGAAATTCGTTCTAATAGTAAATCTTGCTGGGCAGCCTCTAGTTCTATATATATTTTATAATTCCGATATCTCATATAAATAGAAAACAACATAATAGAGGTATAAAAACATAACAAGACCAGCACATTAGAACCAGCAAACAAAAAAAGTATAAAAATAATCAATGATAAATTGACTACGTCAATAATAATTCCAGAAATGTTTTCCCAAATGACCTTGCGATTTGATTCAATCATTCTGACTTTACTTAAGACCTCCCCTTGCTTAAAAAAAGCAATGATACTCAACATATACCTTTCAATTTTAAGTGCGTTACCATCTAAAATATCAATATGCTTGTTTTTAATAAATTTCTTTAATAAGTATTCGGAGCCCAATAAGACAAGAAAAGCAATGGTCACAAATAATAACGTTGAGGCCATATTATTAAATATTAATCGCGTATTGAATAGATTGGCATAAAATGCTGGTACTAAAATAAGAGGAGCTGTTAACAAAAGGGCAAAATTAATTTTAGGGTAAAGCGAGAATATAATTTCGATGAATTCCTTACTAGAAACACGTTTAGGATTTTCTTCTATATGTGCAATTTCACAACCGATCAGTTTTTTAGCTTCCATCTTACTGTTATCACTAGCCACATAAAAACTCCCTACATGCCGAACAAAAACGGCGTCATCCCCTAATACGACAAAGGCTTCAGGTAAATTATTTTCATCTGAAACCACAACCCGTTCAATATTAAAATTAAAAAGAGGATCCGTAAATAACGCCTCTAGATCAGTAATAAACGAATCTAGATTGCCACCATCCAATTTTTTAAAAGCATACCAATCAAACTTAGCATGAGAATTCCGTATCAATTTTTCTAAACTATCCTTCATAACATATCTCTAAGTTTTCTATATACATCATTAATACGATTCTGCCATTGCCAATAGACCGAATAACAATCATTTATAAAGTATAAATTCAAGCTATTCGAAATCTACTATCAATTACATTAAATTATTGATTAACGATAAGGCTATCGCATTATATTTTAAGCAGTATCCTTTAAGTATTGTTGTTCAAACTCGCTTGATGACATCGGTTTACTAAATAAATATCCTTGGAAATAGGTACACCCTATTCTCGATAACTTTGTCATATCTTCCTGCCGCTCAACGCCTTCAGCAAATACCGAAATACGCATATTCTGGGCCACGACCATGATGGTTTCAATGATTGAAATTCCTGCGTTATCACTAGCCAACAGTTGACGAATGACATTACGGTCAATTTTCAAAGCATCAATTGAAAACTCTTGCAAATTCATCAACGAAGAGTAACCAGTACCAAAGTCATCAATATAGACTTTTAGTCCCATATTAGATAGTTGACGTATCTTATCCTTACAGGCATCAGGATTATTCATAATAGTGGTATCAGTTATCTCTAATGCGATAAGCTTTGCAGGTATTGCCATATCGATCAATGAAAGCTCTAAATCTGTGATAAAGTTAGGGCAGAGTAATCTTTCTTCTGTCACGTTAATAGCCAATACCCACTGATCGTCCCACAAACCAGAAACTCGCCAAGCAGAAAGCTGTTTTAGCGCTGTATTCAGAACCCAGATATCAAGTTCAATCGATAGCCCTTCTTTTCGAGCAATCTTAAACAACTCAATATTAGGGATTTTCCCTCTAATAGACTGATTCCAGCTGACAAAAACCTCAACACCAACAATATCACCGATCCTATTATTTATCGATTGATAAGTCAGTGTCATTTCATTCGTTTCAATGGCTAATTTCAACATGTTCTCTATTGGCTCAGCCATTTCAAGTCGAATATCTCCCAGAACGCTAGCAACCCCAGTAAGCTCTTTCGTCGTTTGTTCTACGACCACAGAGGTCGCCGCAGCAGACTTTGCAACCGAGTTATCCATATTCTCAATTTTCACTGACATATGATGAATAGCATTTGATACTTTCACCAGTTCACCGGCCATTTTATCGGTATAACCTTGCAACAAACTCTGGAATTTTTCGTTGCTAATCAATTGGTCATCATGAATTACTTTTAACACGCCAGTCATTTCTGTGATCAAATTATTGTTCTGAAACAGCGTCTCATTTAGCTGATCAACAACAACAGATTTTGAGCTTTTGTCTAATAGCATATGCAGATCAGACCATACTTTTTCTTTGTCGCTTATCAATTCGAGAGTTTGTTGCACTGATGTCTCGACTGTTTGAGCATGCCTAGCAAAATTATCCAGCTCGGTATTTTTAGCGTTCACAGTGGATCGCCCACCAAAGCCCCTCCCTGAACTTTTCCCACCGGTAACACCACCGTAAGCCCCCTGATAATATGACGCTAGATAGTTAGAAGACAATAAGATTGCGATAGAAGCGCCAACACCTAAAATCGAGGTTAAGAATGCGAAGGACATTGAGTCCATTGCAGCACCAATGGCCGTTAATAAATCGCCCATTTTGGCAGAAAAATCTTGTGAGTTCCCCCCCATTCCTTCAGCGATACGAGCGATCATATTGGCCAAGCCGATAAATGTTCCAATCAAACCAAAAGACACTGCCAAGGTAGAGCATAACGTGACTTGACTTCGAAAATACTCTACATTAGCAAAAGATTTTTGTTTAAAAATCATAGACGCCAAGAACACTAATAGAGGATATACATAGACCCCCGCCACTAGCATTGATATTTCTGGAGCTAATTCAAATGTCTGCGTGATAAACTCTCTAGATATATCCAGAAAAAAAGCTAGCGCAGGCACACCAATATAAAGCAGTAAGCCGATAATATACATTAATTAATTTCCCATTTTATTTTTGATAACATTGAATTTGATTCCTTCAAATTTGTCGTGATTTTCACATCACCTGGTAGAGCAAGGTATTTCAAAAACCTAATTAAATTAACTACACTTTTTTGTTGCGCGTCATTACTTTCTACAGTGATAGTTAATGACACTGGTAGGCCGATATTGCTCTTTATCTCTTCTAGCAACTTTGGGTCCATTTCAAAGTTGACCAAATAAGTAAACTCTTGACTATCTATGTCATGGCTGATGATTTCTCGATATACAATACGACTTAATAAAGGTGCTTGAATATCTATATTCACCGTGTACAACTTAGCTAAATTAGCCACCGATGACGCTGTTTGTATCATAAAAAATATTGATACTAGAACCATGACTATAAGCGCTGAAGCCAAAGCGTCTACAAATGGTGCTAACGTTTCATCATCCATAATAACTCCTCTGTTTATGATTTAATTTCACTCAAGTTAATATCAATAAAACAACGATTGATAATGTCCGTCTGTTCGTAAGTTATAATCGGTTCAATCGCCACCGAGCTATCAAAATACTGGCCCATCATAATGTGATTAAATGTTGGGATTTCAGTCATACTCCGCTCCCCAGCATTAAAACCATAAAAACATCCAGGTTGATATGAGACAATACGAGCACTAAGATCTAAGTGTTCCATTTCCCGTACAACCCCTTCAAGAAAGCGATCGTTGACATAATAACCTTCCATGATATAGCGATACTTTACTTCACTAATTTTAACTAACCCCACCGGTGGTAATAAGGAATCTATAAAACTAAGTAGAGTCGCTATAACCACCAATACTATGACCGCTAACGCGGCTGAAATTGCTGACACAAATCCTATCATTTATCACCACACATCAAATTTAATATCACTTGGAAGGACGCTCAAAATAAATTCGAGCACATTTATTTGATCATTTACGACAAACACTTCTACATCTATTCCCAGATTAAGCGATAAGCTTAAAAACTGTTCATCAGGCTCAATGGTGACCCGATAATATCGACTTCCTGCTTTATTTTGTTCGTCGTAAACTATCGAGTCTGAGCTCAGTTCTATAATCTTGCCATCAAACACTTCACTAAAACCTGGCGTATTAATTCTTAATTTAACGACTCGCCCTATCTTTAGAAAGTTTCGATAACGCGAGTCAAACTTTGCAATGACTTCTTGAGACGCGCCTTGTTTTTTCAAAATGAATAATGGCGTTGCTTCTTGAACAAAAGTGCCACTAGCAATACCATCAGTAAACTCCAATATGTTGCCTTCAATAGGGGAACGGATGATTGTTTTAGATTGTTTTTCGAGTAGCAAGTTTCTTTGATGAGTTTTTTCAATAATCGTCATATCTAACACATCAATTTTTTCATCAAGTGACAGTAAACGTTCAGAACGACGCATTTGAAAAATCATTCGTTTATCGTTGAGTTTTTTCTTCCCCTCGAGTTCTTCAATACTAAAGGCAACTAGCTCATTATCAAGATCAGTAACCTCAGTCTCAAGATCATAGAAACGTAACGTTTCGCCATTCCCTCGTCGTAGTGCGGTACGTTTTTTTATTAAAATATTCCGCTTTCTAATTAATACTCTTTCTCTATTTTGACGTTCGACCCCCAGTTGCAATAAGAATTCTTTTTCATGTAAATAATCTTGGTAAAAACTAAGAATATACAACCCGCCAGCCCCCATTAATTGCCCTTGCCCAGAACAAACGTACTGAAAATCGCCTAATTTAGACTCATTAAAGTGTGTACCGGTTAAGTAACAACGTTCCTCTTTATAGCGCTCGAGTAATAACAAATCCATCGTCACTTCATCAGTGGTTTGCGCTAATTGATGTTCATCAATCAAATTCCTATAACGTAATAGCGGCTGGCCCACCTTGACCTCATCTCCTTGTGAAACCATTAGCTCGACAATATAGCTATTAGACGGTGCTTTAACCGATACATTACTTTCCTTAATACCGGTTAAACCGGAACCAGGCGCTATCACTTCTATTTCTTTAAAAAACAAAAAATAGGCAACCATCAAGATAACGGCAATAAAAGGGAGTTTTTTTAAATAAACTTTTATCATCGCAGCCACTATTAAAATATCGGTTCAGATTTCATGGTCATTATTTGATAAATCACATCGAATAAATTAAGTTCTAAGTTCATTAAACCTATTTGCGCTTTATTAAAAGCTGACATGCTCTCTGCAATGTCCAAGTAGGTAATTTTATCAATCAAAATCTCTCTTTTTTGATTATCAATTAAGTCCCGGTTTAGAGATAATTGTTTAATCGTGGCATTCCGCTGCTGGAGTAACGTTTCATATTTTAAAATTAATGCTTCAATACGCGCTTTAAATTGTTCTGTATTTTTAAAATATCTGTCTTTTTCCGCTAGATAAACATGCATGTTGGAACTTTTATTCAGCGCAGCTTGTTCATTAAATATGTCATATTCAATTTTTATTGAGACAAATGATTTATCCGTATTCCCTCTAAGATCGTTGTCATTATCTTTGCCATATAATGTATTGTAATACTCATTTGACAAAGTAACGGTTAGGCGTTCCCGCTGTGATTGAGCGTTTAATTTACTGGCTTCTACGATTTTTAGTTCAGACATCATGCCCTTATTCAAATAAATAAGGTCATTAACATTAATATCTCCGATTGGCCGATCTAGAATAGCGAGCAACTCCCTGTAGTTAATGCCGATGTTGTTTTTATCAACGCCGTCGCTTATTTTGTAACCTATTTCCTCTTTCAGTTGTTTGAAGTATTTATCAATGTTAGATACAACACCAAATACGGCCTCATCAAAACGGACTTTATTTAACTCGACTTCCATCGCATTAGATTGACTCGATACCCCTTCTTTCGTCGCATTGAGTTGCTTATGATAATAACTTTCAAACTCAATTCTTAGTTTATCGGCTTGTATTTTATAGTGACGAGTACGTTCAATCTTCGTTAAAAATTTAAGCACCACATAATAGATGTCTAATTCTGCTTGCCTCAATTTTAAATGTCCTGAATCTAAAAATTCTTCAGCAGCATCAATTCGTTCACTAACACCCGAACCATAAATTTTAGCTTTCAAGGATAACTTGAGTTCCCCCAAGCTGTCGGGAGTTGGATCTGGCTTACCGTAAAGCATTTTGAATTCAGATCCGAGAGTAAGGGAGGGGTAAAAATATCTTCTTTCAACTTTAACTAAATCATCCGATGATAATATCTCTTGCCGTAGTGCTTTATATTCATTGGATTGGCTTAGTGCATCTTGAAATACCTCACTAAATGAAATTTCATAATTGATGTTTAGTGCACTATCGTTACTTTGCGCGAACGTCATTGATGTCATCATCAACGTGCCACACATAAGACTACTTTGGATTATTTTTTTCATCAGCTTCCTGCTTAATATTGAGTGATACGCTCAAGACAAGTAAATTTCATACTTTCTCGCTTGAGCATATTTGTCCACTCTTCCCTAGTTAAATTATATTATGATCTTCAGTCTCTTGATTTCCTGCTATGTCAGTAATACTAATGGTCACAGTATCACCGGATTGGTACCCTGGATTCTCGATTTCCCAATGGCCTGTATTATCCACCATATCACTCCCTAAGCTGTTGCCATCAGCATCAAACAATTCAACCATCGCTCCAGCATCTTCACTATTCACACTGCCGGTCGCTGATTGTTCGGGTTCAAGTGTACCCCATTGGATCGACGGTGCTTGAGTATCTAAAGTAACAGATCCGGTGTTATCACTGACGTTACCAGCAAGATCAACCGACTTCACATGGTAATCATTAACACCTTCTTGCAGCGCTTCTGTTAATGTGATGCTCCAGTCACCATATTGATCAGCAGTAACCTTGAATGTTTCACCCGCGATGGTATCAAATGACAAATTGATCGTAGAAAGTGGTTCTGAAGTCCCCTCAAACGTTGGTTTATCGTTACTCGTTATATTATCGGTATTGGATTCTCCAGTATCAGTATCAGCGGTTAAACTACTATCAATCGCATCATGACTTGTATCGATCTCAAGAGCCGGCATTGTTGAGACAACCGAGGTGTTACCAGCGGCATCTATTTGTCGAGCCTGAACCATTGTGTTGTCATATTGGCCTTCCAATAATACAAAGCTATCACCTGCCCCTTCCAACCAAGTTGTGCCGCCATCGATCGAATATTGCCAACTGCCGTTAACTCCAATCCCTTCAACATTAATTTGGCCAATGTTAGTTACATTATCAGAATCTGAACTTCCGGTATCCTCTGCTAATATCAATGTCAATGTCG